>OLPI01000260.1_pt1 | contig 50945 bp, 44 predicted proteins | sample 1672361 | NCBI WGS metagenome assembly OLPI01 (sample SAMEA3136675, study PRJEB25190) | human gut metagenome
TCTTATCTACGATATCCTGTGGCAGTGTCCAGTCATCATGTGGATTAGACTTGAGCCAGTCTCTTGCAAACTGCTTGTCAAATGATGGCTGACCGTGTCCCGGTTCATATCCATCTGCAGGCCAGAAACGTGAGCTGTCAGGTGTAAGCATTTCATCACCAATAACAATGTTTCCGTTTTCGTCTAAACCAAATTCAAACTTAGTATCAGCAATAATAATTCCACGTTCTAATGCATAATCAGCACATTTCTTGTAAAGAGCGATTGTGCAGTCTTTCAACTTCTTAGCATATTCTTCACCTTTTCCAGGGAACTGCTTTTCTAAAACTTCAATACTCTGTTCATATGAAATATTTTCATCGTGATCACCGATTTCAGCCTTAGTTGATGGTGTGTAAATAGGTTCTGGCAACTTGTCTGATTCCTTTAAGCCTTCTGGAAGCTTAATTCCGCAGACTGTACCATTCTCTTTGTAGCTTGCCCAACCACTACCTGTAATGTATCCACGAACAATACATTCAATTGGAAGCATTTCAAGCTTCTTGCACATCATACTGTTTCCATCAAATTTTGGCTGTCTGAAAAATTCAGGCATTTCATTTACATCTACTGTAATCATATGGTTTGGAAGAATATCTTCTGTTAAATCAAACCAAAACTTGGACATCTGAGTTAATACTGTTCCTTTTTTAGTAACTTCGTTATTTAAAATAACGTCAAAACAACTAATTCTGTCTGTTGCAACCATAATTAAGCTGTCGCCATTGTCATAAATTTCGCGAACTTTTCCTTCTTTAATAGGCTTTAATTCATTTGCGCTCATTGTACATACCTCTCTTTTATTTAATTTGTCCTTTTGATGTTTAAAATGCCCCGGTGTTCTACACCTTCCGACATCTGTATTGCATACGCGTACATTATATCATATTTTTTCTACATAACAATACAAAGATTTCCAGAATATTCTGTATATATAACTACAATATAAAAGTAGAAAGGCGCCACCTGCAAAATTTTCTTCTGCAAATGACACCTTACCCGTCACACTCTCTTTAATTACAGATTTACTTAATTTCCGACTTTTCGCGCTAAAAAATACCACTTACTATTTAATGTATCCCCCCATCAAATCAAATGTTGTCCGTTATTCCGAACATTTTTAATATGCATTATTACCCTATAATACCAAAGTGTAAACCTGCTTTACTCTGATGGAAAAAAGCTTCTTCCACCCGTTGAAACCTTTCTCTTTCCCCCGAAAAGAATTATCCATCATAGCAATGTTTTTTTCAATAAAATTAACTCAAGCGGTGCTATTTTAACTTAAACGGTATTTTTATTTTTAAATTTTAATAAACTGTGCTATAATTTTATTAGTAAAATTACTGTTTTTAGGAGGGGATATTTATGAGACTGGCTTTCGTTGATGATGACTATGGCGAAATCAAGAAACTTACAACTATGATTGATAAAGAATTGCAGGGAACTTTTTATTCGAGTTGTACTAAGCAACTTTTCAGCACTGGTGAAACATTCCTTTCTGTATGGAAACCAGGTATGTACGATATAGTTTTTCTTGATATTTTTATGGATCAGCTTACCGGTGTTGATGTTGCCAGACAGATTCGTAAGACAGACGCATCCGTGAAAATAATTTTCTGCACTACAAGTAATGAATTTGCCAGCGAAAGCTATTGCGTTGACGCATCTTTCTACCTTGTAAAACCTTTTTCTCAAAATATGGTTCACACTATGGTACAAAAACTTATTAACGTTGATTCTCGTCTTTCACTTTTTATTACTCTTCCTAATGACCGAAAACTATACCTTCGCGATATTATTTATGGCGAATATATTAATCACAAAATCTTTATTCACACCAAATCCCGTAACGATATTTCATTCCGTATGTCTTTCGGAAACTTCTTAGAATTAATTTCACCATTTTCTTTTTTAATAAGCTGTTGCAAAGGAATAATTGTTAATCTTTATGAAGTTATCAATAAGGAAAACAACTGCTTCATATTAAGCGACAATTCAACCATTCCAATAAGCCGTAGAAAAATCAAAGAAATTAATAACGTTTATGCTGACTTTGTTTTTGAAAAAATGAAAGACAAAATGCTGAATGATGAAGCTAATTAATAATTATCCAAAAATAGCGAAAGTATCGTTATGGTACCTTCGCTGTTTTTGTTATGAAGTAATTTTTATAATAGAATCTGTCCGTCAATTGATATTGTAACAACATTCCATGGAATGAACTTCCCACTGTTCTGCAATGCTGTCTTTGCGGCATTTTCAAGTCCACCACAACATGGCACTTCCATTCTTACTATTGTTACACTTTTAATGTCATTATTTCTAATTATCTCCGTAAGCTTTTCGCTGTAATCCACTGCGTCAAGCTTTGGACAACCTACAATTGTAATCTTTCCATTCATAAATTCCTGATGGAAATTAGCGTAAGCATAAGCTGTACAATCTGCTGCTATTAAAAGGTTTGCTCCATCAAAATAAGGTGCGTTAATTGGCACAAGCTTAATCTGAACAGGCCACTGGGCAAGCTTAGAAGTTAATTTAACATTAGTTTCAACCTTTTCTTCCCTATTTCTGTTAAGTTGCATCATTCTCTGTCCGGGACACCCCTGATGCGCAACAGGAGTTTTTCCCTGACTCTTTTCTGCTTCCGCTTTCTTACGCATATTTTCCTTAACTGCTGCTTCATCATATGCAGCCGCTTCTCTTTCAACGAAAGTAATAGCCCCTGTAGGGCAAGTTGGAAGGCAATCACCTAAACCGTCGCAATAATCATCTCTAAGAAGCTTAGCCTTTCCGTCAACAAGACCTATTGCACCTTCGTGGCAGGCATTAACGCAAATACCACAACCGTTACATTTTTCTTCATCAATATTTATTACTCTTCTAATCATTTTGAACCTCTCTTAAAAAGTATTATTTCTATCTTAAATCATTTTTTTGAAAAAATTACATATTTTGACTTTTAATTTTGTTTTTAATTTAAAGTCATTTCTGTAATCTTGTTTACATTTTAGGATTATAGTATACTTTTCTTATATTTTCGGTGGTTATGGCAACCAAAAAGGAGTTTTATGATTATTTTAAATATACCCTTGTTTAAAGGATTAACTTTGGAACAAATTGAAGACATGAAAAACAAACATTGTATGACTGAGAAAAAATATAAGAAAAATTCTTTCATATTTAGAGCCGGGGACATTGTACACGAAATTGGAATTGTGCTGGAAGGTAGCATAAATATTGAAATGATAGATATGTGGGACAACAAAAGTATTCTAAGTAACATTGATGTTGGACAGATTTTCGCCGAAAGCTACGCCCTTTGCAATGAGCCTATGATGGTGGACGCAGTTGCCACAAAAGATTCCACAATACTTATGCTTAATATGAGACAGATTTTTGCGCCAATCAATAACAGTGCTTCATGGTACAACACCTTTACTTATAATCTTTTGGTGCTTTCCACAAGAAAGAATTTAACATTATCAACAAGAATATTCTGCACTTCGTCAAAAAGTGTTCGTGGACGAGTTTTGACTTACCTGTCAAACCAGTCCATCAAACACAATAATACAGAATTTCAGATTCCATTTAACCGCCAGCAAATGGCTGACTACCTTAACCTTGACCGTAGCGCACTTTCTAAAGAACTGGGAAAAATGCAGGATGAAGGAATTATTACTTTTAATAAGAATAGCTTCAAATTGAACATAAATTATGATTCTGAGTTTTAATTTTGAGAATCCCTTTATTTAAAGGGATTACAGCCGTTTTTTGACATTTCTTCAAGATTTTGACGCTTTTAGTCAGTATATGCAGGTTTTTAAATTCCATACTTCTTTAAGTCAACTTTACCGTTAACCACTTCAACTCCGTCCGCCATAAGTCTTCTTGCCTGCTCATTTTCACCACCAAAAGCAAAGGCTCCTGAAAGTTCACCCTTAGAATTAACCACGCGAAAACATGGAATATGCTCCGGATCAGGATTCTTGTGTAGCGCATTGCCCACAGCCCTTGCCATCTTAGGCTCACCTGCCATTTCAGCAATTCTTCCATAAGTGGCAACGTGTCCCTTTGGAATCTTCTTCACAGCTTCATAAATTCGCTTAGTTGGGCTGTCCGTAATAATATCATAACTTTCAGCTATCATTCTTTTGATTTCCTTATCAGATATAGTTCCATCAAGAATAATAGTATTCCAATGTTCCTTATTCTGATGATATCCTGCAATTACAGACTTGTAAGTTTCTCTCCAAAAATCTCTCCACTGTGGATCAACTTTCACATTAAGATTAACAAAACCGTTCCTTTCATAAATCCAAAGAAATGCTTTCTTGCTACCTTTCACTCTAATAAGCTGCCAATTAGTGTCCCTGAAAGGAGTTTCCATATATGTATCTTTAAAAGTTAGTCCATAATCAACTGCCTGCTGTCTGGTTTTCATAATGCTCGCCTTTCGAAAATTTGTTTTTTTCTATTGTAACACTAATCTATTCCAATTTCTTCAAAAATAGGATAAGCTACCTTTCCATTGAACCGTGCGTACAGGTCTCTTATACAGATTTACAGCTTATATCCCAATTTTAACTATGGTGTTGTGAAGTTCAATCAACTTTCAGCATCCGGTACCCAACACCAATGTGTGTTTGGATATATTGTGGAGAGTTCGGTTCTTTCTCGATTTTTTTACGAAGTGTTGCCATAAACACACGAAGGGAAGCAATATCATTATCCCAACTACTTCCCCAAATGCTTTGCGTAAGGAAAGTATGGGTCAGAACTTTTCCTATATTTCTTGTCAACAGGCAAAGCAACTTATATTCAATAGGTGTTAAATGCAACTCTTCTTCATTCAAATAAGCACAACCTGCAGCATAATCTACACGAAGTTTTCCGTTTACAAAAACAACCGCTTCGGCAGGGGATACTTTTTGCATCATCGATAACCTTCTTTGCGTGACTCGTAGTCTGGCAAGCAGTTCCTCAACAGAAAATGGCTTTGTTAAATAATCATCTGCACCAGCATCCAACGCATCAATTTTATCGGTATCTTCACTGCGAGCACTGATTACGATAATTGGCATGTTTGACCAAGTACGGATTTTTTTAATAATCTCAACACCATCTATATCAGGAAGTCCTAAATCAAGTAAAACAATGTCAGGATTGTGTGAAGATGTTTCTAAAATTGCCGATTGACCATCGGGTGCCGTCAGATATCGGTATTCGTGCGCTTTTAAGGTTGTTGTAATTAAATTTCTGACAGATGTGTCATCTTCTACAACTAATATTAGTGACTTATTCATATACTTTGACCTCCCCTGCCGGTAATGTAAATGTAAATACTGTTCCGTGCGGCAGATTATCTGAAACAGTAAGTTCTCCGCCGTGGGCGTTAATAATGGACTTGCACAAAGATAATCCAAGTCCTAAACTTCGACGGCTGTCTGCAATTTGATTTGCACCGCTATAGAACATGTCGAATATCCGTGGCTTTATTTCGTCAGCAATTCCGTTTCCGTCATCCGATATAGATACGATTGCTTGTTTTCCCCGCTTTTCTGTCCGAATAACAATATGAGAGTTTTTAGGTGTATATTTGATAGCATTATCAACAATATTGATGATTACCTGAACAATAAGCTTTGCATCCATTTTTGCAAGAAGAAATTCTTCTTTGCTTTCAACGGAAATATGATGTTCTTCACTCTTTCGATTAATATGATGTAACGCTTCTGTGATCACGTCATCCATCAAATCTTCCGTTATACGGAGATTCAACCGTCCTTCTTCAATCCGGGTTACAGCCAGCAAGTTTTCTACAAGGTTAATCAACCACATGGAATCATCATAAATATCCATGTACAGCTGCTTTTTTGTATCATTATCAAAAGAATCGCTGTTGGACAAAAGATTGCTGGCATTACCGGAAATGGATGTCAGCGGTGTCCTCAAATCATGTGAAATAGCACGCAGCAGGTTCGCTCGCAACTGTTCATTTTTTGCAAGGATAGCCGCCTCCTGTTTCTCACGGGCATTTTTCTCATTTTCCAAAGCCAGGGCACATTCTCCGAGAATGGATAGTAGAATACTGTTTTCAAATGGATCAAGAGGTATTTCCCCCATCACGATTCCAATAACTCCATATACCATACTGCTGCTGCGAACAGCAAGGTACAGGCATTTTGCATTGGAAAGCGTTCCTGTTGTAGCTCCGGCACGTTTATTGTTTTTCAATACCCAGCCGGCAACGGCTTTTTCATTTTCGGAAATACACGATTCCAAATTTTCTTCAGTTACAGAAAAAATATGCGGCGTATCCAACACTTCTCCATCAGCTAAATAAAAAACGATATCTTTTCCCAAGAGTTTAATGAGCTGATTTGAAGTTGCAGATACAATTTCATTTTTATCTTTTGCCTGTTGCAATAGCTGGTTTGTATCAAATAACACTTTGGTACGGTAAGCAGATTGTGCCGCCTGTTTTGCTTGGTTTTTAATCCGTATAGCAAGAGAACCGGTTAAAAATGCCGCCAAAAACATGATAATAAAGGTAACAGGATAACCCTGATCATACGCCTGCAAGGTAAATTGAGGTTCCGTAAACAGGAAATTAAAGACCAAAACACTTACAATCGAGGAAATTAGGCTGTATATCTGATGTTTCGTGATGACAGCGGTGACAAGAATACCTAAAACAAAAACAGTAATGATATTTGCTTCGTCAAATCCAAATTTCCGGAAAATCATTCCGACTAAACTGGATAAAATCAGAATCGCAGTAGATTTTAATGTATCAGTGACAGAGAATACGATATGATTCTTTTTCCTGCCCCCTCTTAACTGATACACTGCCGCATTAGAAACCGCATCCGGAATAATATGCACATCCAGGTTAGGGGCATAATCAATCAATTTTTCTGTCAGGGTCGGTTTGCTGAGCAAATGCCGTTTTGTAGCAGAACTACGTCCGATCACAATCTTTGACACACCGGACAAACGAGTAAATTCCGCAATCTGAAACGGAACATCTTCTCCGTAAACTGTTTCTATTTTTGCCCCAAGCTGCTCAGCAAGACAAATATTTGAACGCAGGCGTTTTACATTTTCCTCGCTCATCACCGAAAAATCTGGGGTTTCTACAAATAGAGCCGTAAACTCCCCTTTAAAAGCAGAAGCCATTTTTGCGGCGGTACGGATAATTTTCGCATTGGATGGAGAAGAAGATAGACATACAAGAATATGTTCGCCTGTGTGATAATCTCCATGATTTTTTATGCGGGTATTTTCTGTGAGGATATTCACCCGGTCCGCACATCGCCGCAGTGAAATCTCCCGGAGAGCTGTCAGATTTTCTATTGTAAAAAAATTTTCTACTGCCTGTTTTTCCTGTGTCTGTCTGTATACATTTCCTGTATTCAAACGGTTGATCAAATCCTGTGGTTCAATATCTATTAATTCAACCTGATCTGCATTATCAAACAGAGAATCCGGGATGCGTTCCCGTACAACAATTTCCGTAATGGATGCAACTGTATCACAAAGGCTTTCAATATGCTGAACATTGACAGTCGTATAGACATCAATCCCTGCATTCAAAAGTTCCTTAATGTCCTGATACCGTTTTGCATGACGGCATCCTTCGGCATTCGTATGCGCAAGTTCATCTACAAGGATAAGCTGTGGTTTTCTTTTCAACGCCATGCCAATGTCGAATTCGTCCAGTATCATACCATTATAAAAAACTTCTCTTGTAGGAAGAACTTCTAAGCCATTCAAAAGAGCTGCTGTTTTGGGACGTGCGTGGGTTTCTACATAACCGGCTACCACGTCAATTCCCTGCTGTTTTTCCATATGAGCTGCTTCTAACATGGCGTAGGTTTTACCCACACCAGCTGCATATCCGAAAAAGATTTTCAAATGTCCTTTATTACGGTTTTCTTCATCAGCTTGGATTTCCTTTAATAACTGATCCGTATTGTGTCTGCTTTCACTCATACGGTCATCTCCTTGTACAAAAACATTATATAGAATAATACGTAAATTTCAGAAAAGCATTTTAGCACTGACATTAAAATCGCATACAGATTATACCACCTTTTCTTCTTTTTTTCCATTCGGGCGTGTAGCCGAAAGCAGAAAACGCTCCGAAAAATCACGCAATTTTTCGACAAATAGACCCTTCATACAATTAATGTCATTTTGCCATATCACTCTCGCTGGTTTCTCAATCGTGTTGATGGGATGTACCGCAATGTCTATAGAGCCTGGAGTAATGACACTTTGCTTTATTTGAAGGGATAAGGAACAATACTCATCTTTCAAAATATCGTTAGAATTTTCTATGATAAAGCCAAAATCAAGTTTATTATTTCACAGCCCATTTATTATTTCACTTACAGAACCGTAGAACAGGTCCAGCTCATAGTTTGGGTATTCGCTTGAAAATTGTTCTAATAGATCTGCAATAGAATCTATGATTGCAGGTGTTTCAAATCCAATCCTGAGCTTAGAATCTGAAATAAGTTTTTGGGATTGATTTTCCTCGAGAAATTTATCCAGCTTTTCCATAAGAAAATAACCATAAATAAATGCTGCCAATACCACTATAAGTAAAACAAAGTCTTTCATATCACCAACTTCTTTCAAAAATTAAATATGAAAACATTTTTGAATATGTTTCGTCTCCCCAAGAACAAGCATGGTACTGTCCTTTAACAACTGCGTATCGGAACTTATTTTCAAATTCATAATATCATTTGTTTTCAGCGCCATAATATTGATGTTATATTTTTTTCGTATATCCAACTGACCGATTGTTTTTCCTATCCATTCTCCCGGTATAGATATTTCAAAGATTGCATGTTCTTCATCTAGTTCTATGTAATCGAAAATATGATCAGCACTATAACGGATCGCAACCCAATCGGCAAGCTGCCTTTCGGGATAAACAATTTCATCTGCGCCGTTTCGTAAAAGAAATTTTGCATGAACATCACGAGCGGCACGAGACACCACCATTTTTGCACCGAGTTCCTTCAAAAGGGACGTTACTTCCAATGAATTCTGAAAGTTATCTCCGATAGCCACAATACAAACATCAAAATTTCCAACACCAAGCGAACTTAAAAAATCCTCATTCGTCGCATCCCCAATCTGAGCGTTAGTTACAAAGGGAAGTACAGCATCAACTCGAGTCTCTTCTTTATCTACCGCCATCACCTGATGATGTAATTCATCTAATTTCATAGCAATATGCCGTCCGAATCTTCCCAGACCGATAAGTAATATTGATTTCATTTTTTTATTCTCCTTAACCTACTGTAATTTTTTCCTGAGGATATTTTGAACCGTTAGACTTTTTTTCAGAAATGGTAGCAAAAATCAAGGTCAATCCTCCCACTCTGCCAAAAAACATCAGGCAAATCAAGATTATATGGGAAACAAGCCCCAGATCAGGAGTTATTCCCAGCGATAACCCTACTGTTCCGATTGCCGACGCCGTCTCAAACAAAGCGGTCATAAGTGGAATATCTTCTGTTCTGCTAATTACCATTCCTCCGACAAGGAATAAAACGATATACATCAAAAAAATTGTAGCTGCATTTCTGATAGTGTCATCCGGAATTTGTCTGCCGAAAAAATTGGTGTGTTCCTTTTTTCTAAATACAGATAATGCCGATGAAACGAGAACTGCAAGAGTTGTCGTTTTCATACCACCTGCAGTGGAACCAGGCGAGCCACCGATGAGCATCAGCATAATGATAAGCATTTGCCCAACTTCACTGAGTAAAGTCAAATCTGCCGTATTGAATCCTGCTGTTCTCGGCGTAACGGATTGAAACAAAGAAACCCATACTCTTTCTGTAAGAGGCACATTTGAAAACTCAAAATAAAAAAAGTAAAGAGCCGGTAAGAATATCAATATTCCTGTTACCATAAAAATCACCTTACTTTGCATCCGGTATTTTTTAAAATGCCATTTATGATTCTTTATATCCTCCCAGGTAAGGAATCCAATACCTCCTGCAATAATCAGCATCATAATTACAAGATTTACAATCGGCTGTACAGAATAAGAGGTCAACGAGGAAAAAGGGGTTCTTATACCGATTAGATCAAATCCTGCATTGCAAAAAGCAGAAATAGAATGGAACAATGAATACCATATTCCTTTCCAAAACCCAAAGTCCCTGCAAAAAACAGGGGCTAAAAGAACCGCACCAATGATTTCGATAAGAATAGTAGTCCGAATAATAAATTGCGTTCTCCGCACAATACCACCCACCGTTGGAGCCGAAATTGCCTCTTGCATGGTACTTCGCTGCATCAACCCGATTTTGCGTCCGGAAACAACAGCAATCGCAATAGCAATCGTAATAATTCCCATACCTCCGATTTGAATCAGCAGTAAAATAACTCCTTGGCCAAATAAAGACCAGTAGGTTGCCGTATCATTAACAACCAGTCCCGTCACACAAACCGCAGAAGTTGCGGTAAACAAAGCATCCAAAAAGGAGGTACACTGACCGCTTTTTGTAGCAATCGGCAGCATCAAAAGCAGACTGCCTAAGAGAATCACGGATAAAAACCCTAAACTAATCACTTGAAATGATGTTATATGTCGATGTCTTGATCTGTTTGTCTGTTGCATAACTATATCCCCATAATCTTAATTTCATTTTTATATTTCCTTTATTCTATCTTTATTTGTATTAAATGGGCGTAAGTAAGTTTGTTTTGAAATTAAGATTGTATAAAGATGAGCAGAAGTCCCATCATGGTCTTCCAGGCAAACGCCGTGTTCATAATAATAAGGCGTGATTTCCACCACAAATTTCTTTCTTCCTTGCCATTTTTTATCTTCTCCTTTGCCTTGGGATAAAAGAAAAGGACACTCATCTTGCAGAAGTTCTGAAAACAAGCGTCCTTTTGGCTTTTCTCTATGCTATTAAATAAAAAATGTTAATTCTATCCGAATGTGTTTCCTCATACCAGATGCAATACTACTGACACTTCGATGCCATTCATAATCTGCTTTTTCTTGCCCTGTTTGCCTGTTGGTGTGAAACTCATATACCTCGCAAAGTGCCTGAAATTAAGGACTTCTACGAATTCACCCGATGTAGACAACACACGACTTCCACATGCACCGTATGCGGAAACTGATCCACAGGCGTCACATCCTTAAGCTCATACCCATTCGCTCTTAAGAACTTCACATCCCGCGCAAGTGTCGCACTGTCGCAGCTTACATACACAACTTTCTCCGGCTGCATATCCACGATCGTCTGAAGCAGGGATTCCTCACAGCCTTTTCTCGGCGGATCGACCACGATCACATCTGCGTGTGCGGTCTCTCCGTTATGTGTCTTTTCATATTCTTTGTAATACTCCGGCAGGACTTCTTCTGCCTTACCTACATAGAATTCCGCATTCGTAATGTCATTGATCTTTGCATTATTCTTCGCATCGTCTATGGCCTGCGGTACGATCTCCACGCCATATACCTGCTTTGCTTTCTTTGCAAGGAACAGGGAAATCGTTCCGATTCCACAGTACAGGTCCCACACCGCCTCATTGCCGGTCAGGCCTGCATAGTCTAATGCCAGTCCGTATAATTTCTCTGTCTGGACCGGATTCACCTGGTAGAATGACAGCGGAGATATCTGGTACTTGATCTCACCGATATAGTCTGTGATGAACTCCTGTCCCCACAGAAGGCGGATCGTATCGCCCATGATCACATTCGTCTTCGCTGTGTTCGTACTGAGAGTGATGCTTGTCATACCCGGAATCTGACGTAGCCGTCCGACCAGATCATGACAGTGCGGAATCGTCTTTCCATTGATGACCAGACATACCATGATTTCATCTGTCTTGAATCCGTAACGGAGCAGTACATGGCGTACCAGCCCTTTATGCTTCACTTCATCGTATGCCGGAATTTTGAATTCTTCCATGAAGTCCAGAATACAGTTCAGGATCTCTTCGTTAACTTCCACACCAAGCGCGCAGTCTGTATTCTCGATAATGCTGTGTGTTCTTCCGGCATAGAATCCAGCGATCACTCTGCCGTCTTTATCTGTTCCGATCGGGAACTGCGCCTTATTCCGGTAGCGGAACGGCTGCATTCCTTCTCCGTCCATGCCGACAGCCGGATGCATGATCTGATCCAGAAGTTCACCCGGAACTTCTCCGATCCGCTCCAGATTGCCGCGTACCTTAGATTCTTTAAATGCAAGCTGTGCCGGATACTTCATCTCCTGGATCTGACAGCCGCCGCATTTTCTTGCCATCGGACAGACCGGCTCTTCCACACGGTCTTTTGATGGAGTCAGGACATTCATCAGGCGGGCATAGCCGTAATTCTTCTTGGCTTTCATTACTTTCGCCTCTACAACATCCCCGATGATGGCATCTTTGATAAACAACGTGTATCCATCCACCTTGCCGATGCCTTCTCCTCCGACTCCGATATCTTCTATTTTTACCTTTACTATTTCATTCTTCTGCATCATTAGATAACTGTCTTTCTGATATTTGATTCAAACAGGCGGTTATATCCCAGCCAGTCATTTCCTTTTTTATCTTTGAATAACTCTGTCAGTGTCTGCATCTTGGCATCTGCATTGTCTGCAAGATTCAGTGCCATCGCCTCGGCAAGTGCCGGTTTCTTCGGTGAACCGTATTCCAGTTCTCCGTGATGTGCAACGATACAGTGTTTTAATTCATTCGCAAGTTTCTCCGGGAAGTCCGGGATATTGCGGACTGCATCTCCGATCATCTCCACACCGATTACAATATGTCCCAGAAGCTGTCCTTCATCTGTGTAATCATTTTCCGGGAAGGAAGATAATTCCTTCGTCTTTCCGATATCGTGGCAGATCGCTGCTGTGAAAAGCAGGTCCTTATTCAGGATCGGATATGCTCCCACCATATAGTCACAGAACTTCACAACACTTAATGTATGTTCCAGAAGTCCTCCGGCGAATCCATGATGAACCGTCTTCGCAGCGGAATGTCCCTTGAAATTACGAATAAATGTCTCGTCTTTTACAAAATAATACTCCAGCACCTGTCTCAGATACTGGTTCTCTACTTTCTTAATATATCCAAGCAGTTCCTCATACATGCCATCTGTACTCTTCTCCGTTGTCGGCATATAATCGGCGGCGATATATTCACCCTCCTGTGCTTTACGGATCTGCTTAATGTTAAGCTGCAGATTGTTATTATAGCTGATGATTTCACCATATACTTCAATAAAATCCATCTCATCATAATCTGCGATTCCACCGGAATTCGGATCCCATACTTTCCCGTCAAGTGTCCCGGTCTTATCCTGAAGGATCAGATTATCATATGGTCTTCCGTTTCTGGTCTCCGCAGAACGCTTTCCTTTGCACAAATATACATTTCTGATTGTTTCTCCTTCGTGAAGGGTGTTGATATATCTCATCTTATTTCCTCTTTCTATATTCTATATTAATATTATTCTATATTTTACAACGATCGAAACATCTCCCCGGAAGCATCCGGCAAGCCTACTCCTTGCTTCCGACTGTCACGTCAAATGAAATATCCACATAACCGCCGGATCCCTGTCTCTGTCCTTTGAGTCTTATCTTGCTGCCGCTTTTCTGGTCACGCATCACACTCTGATAGACCGCCAGCGACGATATCTTCTTGCCTGCAGCCTCTGTGATTATATCCCCGCTCTGGATTCCTGCTGCCATTGCCGGAGAATCCGGCTCTACTGTCTGGACGTATACTCCATTTGGAATTCCCTGAGCTTCGATCTCTGCCGTCACATCCAGTCCACGAATACCGACATACGGAACCGCCTGTCCGTTAGACAACAATTCAATCTCTGATTTTAAGCCCGAAATTCCATACCCGGTTACCAGCCTTTTACTGCTATTATCAGAAATACTCTGATCAATAATTCCGACTACTTCTCCCGACAAATTAACGATCACACCTGTTCCGTCTTCTGCCGCACCAATATCAGTGCAAAGGAGCTGATAACTTCCGTCATCTGCATCCAGTTCATTTCTGCTGTTCGCAATCGTTCCAAATCCGACCGCTCCTGCATAGCCAAATGGCTTTCCAAGCACTGCCACGGCGTCCCCTTTCTGTACAGAATTGGAACTGCCAAGTTTGGCGGTACTGATCTGCGTCCATGTTGACTGTTCAATGCTGCTTCCCGACACAGCATAGATCGCAAATCCGAGACTTTCATCTTTCTTCTTCACAGATGCCTGTTCTGTATTGCCATCCGAGAATCTAATATGGATCTCTTTTGCATCTTTTAATATAGAAGTCTTTCCGTATACCAGAAGCTCCTGCCCATTATCAGCGATGATCAGTCCGGACACACTGTTTTTATTATCGTAAGACTCGTCTGTCCAGTCCTGCTCTCCGGATACACCTATGATCTCTACCACGGATTTTCCGGCCTCTGTGGCTACGTCGTTCATTGCTTTCTGAAGTTCTCTGTAATTGTCAATATCCAGCGTCTGTTCCGTATTGTTACTGATATCCGCTTTTTTTTCTTCTGTATTATCTTCTTCTTTCTCTTTCGGTATCACTACCTCTTGTGAATCTCCGGGAAACTTCTTATCAAGCCATGGTTTGAGCGCAGAAAAACTAATGCAGGCACACACACCGAATACCACTCCAAGCCCCGCCATGCGAAGCAGGTCTTTACGGCACTTTTTTCCACGGCTGTTCTCGTCTTTGATCGTCTCCTGCATAAATGAATATTCTGATTTTTCTGTTTTTTTCCCAGGTTCTCCCTGCTTATTTTCCAGAGGTTTCTGCTCATCCATCAGCTTTTTCGTCTCCTTTGCAATCCTTTTTATAGTATACCGTATGGAATGGGAATGTTCAATATTTATCCTTTTCTTTATCGTCCAAATAAGGTAGAATAGGTACTGACTACAGCTACTGTATGAACAGTAACTAGAATAAGTTCAGGTGAGAAACATGAATAAAAAAACATTAACTAAATTAGAATATCATAAAATTATTGACATCTTAATAGAACAGGCAACTTCTTTTGGCGGCAAGGAACGCTGCAAGAGATTAAAACCGATGACATCCATCACGGATATCGAAGCCGCACAAGAACAGACTGCCGCCGCATTTACCCGTATCATTAAGAAGGGACGTCCTTCTTTCGGAAGCTGTAATCCGGTTGGTGAATCCTTAAAGCGTCTGGAAGTCGGTGCCGCGCTCGGAAGCGGAGAGCTTTTGCGTATCTGTAAGCTTCTGGAAAATGCAGGGCAGATCAAAGCTTACGGCCGTCACGAGACTGTGGACGATGCAGAAGACTGTCTGGATGCTTTCTTCCAGCAGATCGAGCCACTGACACTGGTAAGCACTGAGATCCGCCGATGCATTATTGACGAAGATGAGATCAGTGATGATGCCAGCAGTACATTAAAGCAGATCCGCCGTTCCATGAACCAGATCAATGATAAAGTACATTCTACATTATCTTCTCTGGTCAACGGTTCGCTCCGTACCTATCTGCAGGATGCGATCATCACTATGCGCGGGGACCGCTACTGTATCCCGGTCAAAGCCGAATACAGAAGCCAGGTATCTGGTCTGATCCATGACCAGTCTGCCACAGGTTCTACCCTGTTCATCGAACCGATGTCTGTTGTAAAACTGAATAATGATTTAAAAGAGCTTTACGGCAAAGAGCAGGAAGAGATCCAGGTGATCCTTGCACGCTTAAGCGCCGATGTTGCAGAATATATCGACTCCATCCGCACCGACTACAAAGTCATGACGGAGCTGGATTTCATATTTGCAAAAGGAAATCTCGCAATCAACATGAACGCAAGCAAGCCAATCTTCAATACAGAAGGCCGGATCCATATCCGTGAGGGCCGCCATCCGCTGTTAGATAAGAAGAAAGTCGTTCCGATCACCGTCACACTCGGTGATACCTTCGACCTTCTGATCGTAACCGGACCGAACACCGGCGGTAAGACCGTTTCGTTAAAGACGGTCGGATTATTTACCCTGATGGGTCAGGCAGGACTTCATATCCCTGCGCTGGACCGTTCGGAACTGGCAATTTTTGAAAATGTATATGCCGATATCGGAGATGAGCAGAGTATCGAGCAGAGCCTCAGTACCTTCTCTTCTCATATGACGAATATCGTTTCGTTCTTAAAGCATGTAGACGAACATTCTCTGGTACTGTTCGATGAGTTGAATGCAGGAACCGACCCTACCGAAGGTGCTGCTCTTGCAATCGCCATCTTAAGCTATCTGCACCAGAGAGGCATCCGTACCATGGCAACGACACACTACAGCGAACTGAAAGTCTTCGCACTTTCCACACCGGGCGTTGAAAATGCCTGTTGTGAATTCGATGTAGAGACGCTCAGTCCGACTTACCGCCTTCTGATCGGTATCCCGGGAAAGAGTAATGCATTTGCCATCGCAGGAAAACTCGGACTTCCGGATTATATCATCGAAGATGCCAAGACACATCTGACCGAACAGGATGAATCCTTCGAAGACCTGTTAACCGATTTGGAGACAAGTAAACGTACCATCCGGAAAGAGCAGGAAGAGATCGAACACTACAAACGTGAACTGGCACGTCTCGAAGAAGAGACCCGTCAGAAACGTGATAAATTAGAAGAACAGCGTGACCGTATCATCCGCGAGGCCAATGAAAAGGCTCATGAGATCCTGGCCGATGCCAAGGAAACAGCCGATGAGACCATGCGTAATTTCCACAAATTCGGCAAAGCCAATATCTCCGTTGCCGAGATGGAAAAGGAACGTGAGCGTCTCCGCAAGAAGATGAACGCAACACAGAATTCCATGAAGACAGATACCAAGAAACCAAAAAAGGCTTACAAACCAAGTGATTTCAAACTTGGAGAATCTGTCAAGGTACTGAGTATGAACCTGACCGGATCTGTCACTTCACTTCCGGATTCCAAGGGAAATGTCACCGTACAGATGGGAATCTTACGTTCCACAGTTAATATTTCCGATCTGGAGATCATCGATGAAGCGCCGGCATATTCATTTGCCAAAAGAACCCGTCAGACCGGTAAAGGCAAAGTCAAGATGGGCAAATCTCTTGCGATCAGTCCTGAAATCAACCTTCTTGGTAAAACAGTCGATGAAGCGATCGCCGAGCTGGATAAATATCTGGACGACGCCTCGCTTGCACACCTCAGTTCTGTAAGAATCGTTCACGGTAAAGGAACCGGAGCTTTAAGAGCCGGTATCCATAAATATCTGAAACGGCAGAAACATGTCAAATCATTCCGCCTTGGCGCATTTGGCGAAGGTGACGCCGGCGTAACGATCGCTGAGCTGAAATAAAAGTTAAAATAAGGGATAGTATAAGGGGAAACTTTAAAGTGAATCAGTATAGATAAATGCATCTATATACGGGAGGAGTATACATCTATGAACAAACAGAAAATACTGATCGTCGATGACGATGAAAATATCGCTGAACTGGTCTCATTATATCTGACAAAAGAATGCTTTGACACTATGATGGTCCACGATGGCGAACGGGCACTGGTTGCCTTTGACACTTACAAACCGAACCTGATTCTTTTAGATCTCATGCTGCCTGGTATCGACGGATATCAGGTCTGTCGCGAGATCCGTACGAGATCTAACACTCCGATCATCATGCTGTCCGCCAAGGGTGAAGTATTCGACAAGGTACTTGGCCTGGAGCTCGGTGCAGATGATTACATTATGAAACCATTTGATGCCAAAGAGCTGGTTGCACGTGTAAAAGCAGTCTTACGCCGCTATCAGGTCGGCTCCAAACCGGAGACTCCTCAGGCAGATAAGGGAAAATGTGTCGAATACCCGGGAATTGAGATCAACCTTACCAATTACTCCGTCATTGTTGACGGCCATACGGTCGAGATGCCGCCAAAGGAACTGGAACTTCTCTATTTCCTCGCATCCTCTCCGAACCAGGTATTCACAAGAGAGCAATTACTGGATCAGATCTGGGGCTATGAATATATCGGCGATACCCGTACCGTCGATGTGCACATCAAACGTCTCCGCGAGAAGATCAAGGATCACAATGGCTGGAGTCTCAGCACTGTATGGGGAATCGGTTATAAATTTGAAGTAAAATAACAGCAGGTTAATATCATGAAAAGTACATTATATTTAAAATTTATATTTATCTATATTGTGTTCGGATTCTTAAGCCTTTTTACAGCCGCAACACTGACAGAGAACCTGGTCAGTACGCCGATTTTTAACCGCGTAAGTAACAGTATGTACCGGGAAGCTACGATGGTTGCCAACAACTATCTTCCCGGTTATTTTTCCGGCGAATTAACAGAATCTGACGCACAGATGATCTTATCCGGAATAGAGACACAGCTTGACGCTGCAGTCTGGTTCGTTTCAAAAGATGGAAAAGTAATCCTTTCTGCACAGTCCGGGAACTACCCGTCCGCGCCTGATTCCATTAAAGATTTCGACCCGGCGGAATCCGGAAGCAATCGTTCACAGACTGGTGATTATCACGGATATTTTGACAATGATGTGATCACTGTCACTGTACCGGTAACTTACGGGTATTCTCCAAAAGGATATCTGATGATCCACCAGTATACCTCTGTTGTGGATACCATGACAGACACACTGATGCGTGGTGTATATATTACATTCATCGTAATCTTCCTGCTTTCATTCATTATCCTGCTGGCGTTCCATTTCCTTGTGTACCGTCCGCTTCATAAGATTACCGAAGCAGCAACCCAATATGCTTCCGGTAACCTGGAATATGAGATTCCTGTCACAACTGAAGATGAGATGGGTTATCTGTCCGCATCACTGAACTACATGTCCTCTCAGCTTAGGGATATGGAAGATTATCAGAAGAAATTTGTGGCAAATGTGTCTCATGATTTTCGTTCTCCACTTACCTCCATCAAAGGTTATGTGGAAGCCATGACAGACGGAACCATCCCACCAGAATTACATGAAAAATACCTGAAGATCATCTTATTCGAAACAGAACGCCTGACAGATCTGACACAGGATCTTCTGACGTTAAATGAATTTGACACCAATCACCTGCTTCTCAACCGGGAAGTATTCGATATTCACGAGATGATCAAGCATGTAGCGGCATCTTTCGAAGGTGTCTGCACACAGAAGAAGATTTCCATCGAATTGGTCTTCGCAACAAAACACCTGAACGTCAACGCTGACAAACGAAAAATCCAGCAAGTCTTATACAACCTGCTGGACAATGCGATTAAATTCAGTGATCCGGATTCCATCGTCACGATTGAGACGACAGACCGCGGAGAAAAAGTATATACCTCTGTAAAAGATAACGGTATGGGTATTCCAAGATCAGCGCTTGGGAAAATCTGGGAACGCTTTTACAAGAGTGACCTCTCCCGTGGAAAAGATAAGAAAGGTACCGGACTTGGACTTGCGATCGTGAAAGAAGCAATTCAGGCACATGGGGAGAATATTACCGTGGTGAGTACGGAAGGAGTCGGAACCGAATTCTCCTTTTCACTTCCGAAGGTTGCTGGTTAATTTATCATTGTGACCTCTCAGTCCATGAGAAAGAGTTGGAACTTCTTAAGTAAAAAAATCGGCCGTTAGCCGGTTAAAAATCATTTGTCTGAGCGATCAGCGAGTTATGATTTTTGACCGGCTGCTTTTAGGCCGATTTTTTTGCTTTAGATGTTCCCCATGATTGAATCCGCACAGCAATCCCTTCTATACTTTTATTCAGAACCGGGGTAAGCCACCATGATACATTAAATTTTCCTACTTACTATACAGAATCTTCTGCACCTCATCCGTCTTCAGATTCTTTTTCGTCACCCATGTATATCCCGTATTAACCACAGCCTCATTTCCCATATTCAGAGAAGCCCTTGCTGCAGCCACAACGGTTGCATATCCCATGCCAAATGGGTTCTGTACGATCAGTCCGTTAACTTTACCGTCTTTCAGATCCTGAATCTCATCATCGTTGGCGTCGAAGCCGATGACTTTCACTTTTTTCTCCATTTTATTTCTTTCCAGACCATCGACTGCAAGTTTTACGGAATCCCCGTTTGCAGCAAAGCAGCCTGTAATATTCGGATGTTTTGCAAGGATATAATCAACTACCTGATCTTCAGTGATACTGTCTGCTGTTACAACATCTTCTCCTGTGAGCTGTCCCTCCGGAAGTTCACTGTCTTTTGGTCGGTAGGTTCCGGCATTGATCTCATCGGATACTGTCTTCTGCATATTGCTCAGTTCATCCATGTGGTATACATTGACCACTGAAATATTCGAATGATTTGCTTTCAATTCTTCTGTTACAGCTTTTTCTCTCTGAAGAGCTGCCTGTGATTTGGAATCCTGAATGAACAGCACCGCTTCTCCGCTGTCGCCCATCTCTTCCGCAAGTCTCTGTGCCGCTTCCTTTCCTGCAGCTACATTGTCTGTGGATACATCTGCAGCCACACCCTGATAATCTGATCCGGAATCAAAAGTTACGATCGGAATCTCACTGTCTGTTGCAAGATCGAATTGCACCTGGCATGCCTGCAGGTCTACGATCGAAATGCCCACTGCGACCGGATATCTGTCCAGTTCTTCATCCAGAAGATTTACCTGGTCATCGACATTATCTGCTGTATCCGGTGCATTAAATGCTACTTTCACCTTATCTTTTCCTGTATACCCAAGATTTGTATTAATATCTTCCGCAGCCTGCGCTACACCTTTTTTCACTTCATCCCAGTACTGTGTTCCGTTCGCTTTTCCGATAATGGAAATATAATCGCCTTTTTTCAGCTTTAATCCGTCCGTATTATTATATGCCGCCGGAGTGATCAGATCTAATTTCCCCTGATATGCGTTTTCTTCTGTCTTAGTTGTATTCTTTTCTGACTCAATCTTTTTCTCTTCATCGGTTGCTTTTGATGTCTGCTGACATCCACATACAAGCAGTGCTGTACCCAGCAGCATGGCAATGATTCTGTTTTTCTTCATTTTCCTCTCTCCTATATCTGGTATCATTTCTACTTATACTTAATACTTCTAACTTTTGATTATATTTTTTTCTTATATTTTTTCAGCACCATATACTATACACCAAAACGGTGAAAAATTGTTGAAATTTTTCTTAATTTTCCTCTATGACTTTTATATTTCTGTAGAAATACTTTTTTCCCCTTTATTGTGATAGCTTTTTCTAACATAAGTTAGCTATAACTAAACTTTTATGTATTTCTAAAAAAACATTCTATTCCCTTGTTTATTTTTATTTTTTGTATTATTATAGGAGCAGAGACAACGAATTGGATTATGTCTAGAATATTTAATCTCAAAGGAGGGTACATACTATGGCACACGTAATTGGTGATGAATGTGTAAGCTGCGGATCTTGCGAAGCTGAATGTCCAGTAGGAGCTATCGCTCAGGGAGCAGATCATTATGAGATCGATGCTGACGCTTGTGTAGATTGTGGCGCTTGTGCTGCTCAGTGTCCAGTAGGAGCAATTTCTGAAGGTTAATAACGCAGAATAAGTAAGATAAGAATGCACGGTACATTTTGTATCGTGCATTTTTTTGTTTTGATATTTTGTATATTATTTCTTTTTTAATAAATTTATTTCTCTCGACGGATTCTGACGAATTCGGTGATCTTTCCTGTGCTATGATACATTTACCCATAAGGGACAAGTATTATAAGATAAGGGGGTATCTAACATGGGAAATCATATGAATACTTTAGAACAGATAAAACGTGAGACCAGAGATGATGCCAGACTGTATGCCTGTATCCGGGATCTTTATGATCAGGGAGTTTCTCTCTCTGATTTAAAAGCACTGATTCCCGATATCAGACGGACCAGAGAACAGTTACAGTTAAAACGCATGCTGCAGAATAACAACGAAGTTCTCATGGCAATGTTCAGTCAGGAGATGTCCTTTCTTCTGGATGCAAAAGAACGCCATGAAGAATTAGAATTCAAAAAACTGGATCAGTTGATCCGCCAGCAGCAATCCTTCCGGAAAGCATCGGCCGAAACCGGTCCAGTTAAGAAATTAAAAAGAATCTTCCTGTCTGCTTAAGTTGGCAAACTTTGTATATTCGCCAAGCCAAGCCAGATTAACGGTCCCTACCGGGCCGTTTCTTTGTTTTGCGATAATTATTTCTGCCTGTTTTTTGAACTCTGAATCTTTATTGTAGTATTCGTCTCGATAAATGAACATTACCACGTCCGCATCCTGCTCGATGGCTCCGGATTCACGAAGGTCCGAAAGCATCGGTCTTTTATCCGGACGGCTTTCTACCGCACGACTTAACTGTGACAGAGATACTACCGGCACATTCAGCTCTCTGGCAAGTCCCTTTAACTGTCGGGAAATGTCTGAGACTTCCTGCTGTCTGGACTCCGAACTTCTTCCCACACTTCCGGTCATCAACTGCAGGTAGTCAATGATGATAATATCAAGTCCGTGTTCCAGTTTGTACTTTCTGCATTTCGATCTGAGTTCTGAGATAGAGATACCCGGAGTATCATCAATGATCAGCTTCGACTGACCGATAATCCCAGCTCCTTCTATCAGTTTCTCCCAGTCGGAATCTTTCATATTACCGGTTCTCAGGGACTGGGCATCTACCTGGGACTCCAGAGAAAACAGTCGGTTCACCAGCTGTTCTTTTGACATCTCCAGACTGAAGATTGCTACTGCTTTATTCTTCTTAAATGCCATATACTGCGCAATGTTTAATACAAACGCCGTTTTTCCCATAGATGGACGGGCTGCGATCAGAATAAAATCTGACGGCTGAAATCCGGAAAGTTTATAATCCAGATCAATGAATCCCGTCGGTATTCCCGTAACGGTTCCTTTACTCTTAGACGCCTTCTCAATCTTATCTAATGCATTTAAAACAACCTGTTTGATCGGTACGTAATCACCGGTCGTACGTCTCTGTAATAACTGAAACATGGATTTCTCTGTCTGTTCCATAATCGACTCTACCGGCTCTTTTCCCGCATAGCACATATTTTCAATTGATTCGTTCAGTTTAATCATCTTACGCATTAACGACTTATCTGCCACAATCTGTGCGTAATATTTCACGTTCGCAGAAGTCGGCACTGCTGTCACCAGGTCTCTGACAAATTCCAGACTGGCAATCTCCGCCGGTACGTCCTTTTCCTTCAGTCTTTCCTGCAAGGTGATCAGATCGACCGGTTTTCCTTCATTGAACAGTTCGATCATCGAATCAAAGATCACTCCGTATGACGCCTGATAAAAATCATCACCACTGATGATTTCTCCTGCAGTGGTGATGGCATCTTTATCCATAAGCATGGCGCCGACCACAGACTGTTCTGCTTCGATGCTGTGTGGCATGACTCGTTTGATGAGTGCTTCTTCCACGCCTGAATTCCTCCTATGCTTCTTCTTTTACAACAACTTTCAGCTCTGCTGTTACCTTTGGATGCAGCTTAACCGGTACATTATGTGTTCCCAGTGTTCTGATTGCTTCTTTTAACTGTACTTTCTTCTTGTCGATCGTAAGATCCATCTGCTTTTTAACCTCTTCTGCGATCTCTTTTGAAGATACGGAACCGAATGCTTTGCCGCCTTCTCCCATCTTGATCGCAACTTCGATCTTACCTGCTTCGATCTTCTTGCCAAGTTCCTGCGCATCTTCATACTGCTGCTGTGCAATCTTATCGTCGTTGGCTTTCTTTAACTTCAGGTCATTTAAGTTCTTTCCGTTGGCTTCTACACCTTTATTTTTCTTTAAGATAAAGTTTCTTGCGTATCCGTCGCTGACGTTTACGATCTCTCCTTTTTTACCAAGTGACTTTACGTCTTCTGTCAAAATTACTTTCATTACAAGTCTCCTCCTTCTATCATCTCGTCAATCACCTGTTTTAAGCAGGCTACCGCTTCATCCATATCCGTATGGTTGAACTGCGCTCCCGAAGCGTTCATGTGACCGCCTCCGCCCAGACGTTCCATGATGATCTGTACATTGACCTCATCGATCGAACGTGCGCTGACGTATATTCTTCCATTATATTCGGTTAATACAAATGATGCCTTGATCTCACTGATATCCAGCAGTTCATTTGCTGCCTGTGCCCCGATGATTGTCGGGCTTTCGATGTGAAGATCCACACCTCTTGCGATGGCAAATTTATTATGATAAACCTCCGCGCTGCTGATGATCTCTGCTTTCGCTCTGTAAGATTCCATGTCATCACGGAATAATTTTCTTACCAATGTGATATCTGCACCGCATCTTCTTAAGAATGCCGCTGCTTCAAAAGTACGGACTCCGGTACTATTCACAAAGTTGTTGGTATCGATCATGATACCGGCATACAGGCTGCTCGCCTCAATCTTTGGAATCTTGATTCCGTCTACGATATACTGCAATACTTCTGATACCATCTCACATGCCGATGATGCATACGGTTCAATATAAGACAGCAGCGCATTGTCGATATTATCACTGCTCTGTCTGTGATGATCCAGAACCACGATCGTCTTGGTCGTCTTCAGAAGTTCCTCACATTCTGTCATCATCGGACGGTTCGTATCTACTACTACAACCATCGAATTCTCATCCGCCATATTCATCGCCTGTGACGATGTCAGGAACAGATCATCCGGGTAATTCGAATCCTGTTCGAATAATTCATATAATGGTCTGAGCGATGCAGATACTTCATTAATTACAATATAAGCACGTTTTTCCAAAGCCAGTGCCGCACGGTAGATTCCCATTGCCGCACCGAACGCATCCACGTCTGTCAGCTTATGTCCCATAACAAAGATCTTATCTTTGACCGTGATAAATTCACGCAGTGCCTCTGCTTTTACACGCGCCTTTACACGGGTATTCTTTGCTGTCTGTTCACGTTTGCCACCATAATAAGTCACACCGTTACAGTCCTTGATAACTGCCTGATCGCCGCCTCTTGCAAGCGCAAGATCAATCGCAACACGTGCATAGTTGTAACTCTGCGCATAAGAATCAGAACTCAGTCCAAGTCCGATACTTAATGTCGCCGGGATTCCATTTCCGATATTTACGGATTTTACATCGTCCAGCAGGGAGAACTTATCTTCTTCCAGCTGTTTGAAGTAAGATTTCCGGATGATGATAAAATATTTATCATTCTCCAGTTTCTTAACGATTCCGTCAACCTTCGCAATATACTGGTTGATCTTACGGTCTACCAGTGCCATCAGAAGTGACTGTCTGACTTCTTCCACACTGTCGATCACCTCATCATAGTTATCAATGTAAACCAGCCCGGCAACCATCCTCTGCTCTTCGTTCTCTCGGATAATACGGTTAAATTCCGTAACATCCTGAAGATATACAGCTATAAAATATTCTTTTTCCTTTGGCAGCTCCATAAGCTGTTCTGTATCACTAAATCCTTCTACTGATACTCTCCGGATCTCTGCCTGATACTCTTTGTCATCATAATACACTTCCATTGTGACCGTCTGTTGGTCCTCTTTTGGAAATATACTCCGGTTCAATTCAGGAATGTATTTGCTGATATAAGCTTCTCCCTTGGGTTTACCTCCCAGGATTGCTTCAAATTCATCGTTCATCCAGATCGCTTTTCCATCATCCAACAGGATTGCATAAGGAATCGACAGTTCTCTCAGCAATGTATTCTGAACAATGCCATACTGTGCAGCAAACTCTACCAGGTCTTTCATAATGATGTTCTTACTGTAAAAATACAGTCCACCCACCATAATGATATATACGACTACAAATACGGCCATCAGGATTCCCGCTCTGTGATCCAGCTTATAAACCCACAAATCCATTGCTATGAGAAGCAGGGACATAATAGCCGGCCACTGGATGTAAAGTTTGAGTTGTCCTTTGAGCTGCACTTTTCCTTTTTCATTCTTCTTTTCCATGATTCTCGCCTCTGTGTGTGAGTATTTCTCACTCCTTTTGCAGTGCCTGTCAGTGATCTGATCATCCACTGCTCTTTACATACGTGGATATTATACCATTTATCCCCTGAAAAAGAAAGACGGGAAATCCTTAACGTTCTGTTAAGTATTTCCCATCATCCGGTGTTCATTTTTATGATTTATGATTCATATCCGTTTGGATTCTGTGACTGCCATCTCCATGTATCGGCACACATCTCATCCAGCCCTTTTTCAGCCTTCCAGCCAAGCACTCTTGCTGCCTTGGCAGGATCTGCATAACACATCGCGATATCTCCGGCTCTTCTTGGTTTGATCTCATATGGAATCTCTTTTCCACATGCTTTGCCGAATGCTTTTACCATATCAAGCACGGAATATCCAACACCCGTTCCAAGATTGATCACATCAAGTCCCGGATTGCTGAAGATATAGTTAATTGCTTTTACGTGTCCTTTTGCAAGATCTACTACATGAATGTAGTCACGGACTCCGGTTCCGTCCGGTGTGTCATAGTCATCTCCGAATACGCCGAGTTTTTCAAGCTTTCCTACTGCCACCTGTGAAATATATGGCATCAGGTTGTTCGGGATTCCCTTTGGATCTTCTCCGATACGTCCGCTTTCATGCGCTCCGACCGGGTTGAAATAACGAAGCAGGATGACATTCATATCCGGATTTGCCTTCTGTACATCTGTCATGATCTGTTCCATCATAGACTTTGTCCACCCATAAGGATTCGTACACTGTCCCTTCGGGCACTCCTCTGTGATCGGCATCTCTTCCGGACTTCCGTATACAGTTGCAGAAGAGCTGAATACAATATTCTTAACACCGGTCTGTTTCATAACATCCATCAGCGTCAGAGTTCCTGTTATATTATTACGGTAGTACTCTAATGGCTTCTGTACGGATTCTCCGACTGCTTTCAGTGCTGCACAATGGATAACCGCATCTACGCCTTCTTTTTCCAGCATTGCCTTCAATGCAGCTTCATCCATTACATCCCCTTCATAAAATGTAATCGTCTTTCCGGTAAGCTCTTCTACCCTTTTTAAAGATTCTTTAGATGAATTACAAAGATTGTCATATACAACCACTTCATATCCTTCATTCAGAAGTTCCAGTGCCGTATGACTTCCGATATAACCGGCTCCTCCGGTAATTAATATTTTCTTGGCCACAATAGTACCTCCTAGTTGTCACTATACTTTTTCACGATTTCGTTCATAGTATACCACTTTTGTTCCATGTCTTCAACAAGCTTGAACTGGGTACGGCAGCGATCCAGATTCTGACCTTCTCTGTGTATTTTAAAATATTTGTCTCCCTGCAGATAATCCGTCAGGAAACGCATGCCACATTCAAATGTCATAACCTTAGCACCCATCGGCATCAGCTCGATCTCTTTTTTCGTAAGTTTTCCGTCACAGCCTTTTAAGAATCCTTTCGTATATAATTCAAACAATTCCATACTGCAGGATACTTTCGAAAGATCCCTTTCATCTTCCAGTGCAGTACTCGCACCAAAACGGATAGAATCCCCGAAATCATTCATGGCAAGCCCTGGCATAACCGTGTCCAGATCGATCACACAGATTCCTTTACCAGTCTTATCATCTATCATTATATTGTTAAGTTTTGTATCATTATGTGTAACACGAAGCGGAAGCTCTTGTCTGTCTAACATTTCCGCGAAGTAGTCTGCCACATCTTCTCTGTCCAGAACAAACTGAATTTCTTTCTGAACGCCGGCAGCTCTTTTCATTACGTCTTCTTCCACAGCTTTCTTAAACAATGCGAATCTGTTGCGGGTATCATGGAATTTCTCGATCGTCTCATGCAGTGTGTCCGCAGGATAATCTGACAGGAGACTTTGAAAATTACCGAATGCTACTGCACTTTCATAAAACTGCTCCGGCTTTTCTACGATATCATAACTGCTCGCATCGGTGATAAATTTATAAGATCTCCAATAGTCACCCTTAGAATCTACATAATACGGTTTCCCGTCGGCCGCCGGAATCACATTCAATGTTTCACGTTCCGGGTCGCCACCATTTTCAATAATTTTCTTTTTTAAAAATGAGGTGACTCCCATAATATTTTCCATCACCTCTACTGGTTTTGGAAATGCTGTTGAATTCATTCTCTGCAGAATAACTTTGATTCTTCCCATATCCGCAATATCGAATACCAGAAGATACGTATCATTAATATGCCCACTTCCGTATGGACAGTCTTTTATCAATGTTCCTTCATATTTGAAATGTGCAATTGCTTCATCTCTTTGTTCCCGTGTTACAGGATGCATTATTTTCCCTCCCAAAGATGCTGCGGATACAGTCCTTCGTCCTTCATTCTCTGAATGGCTGCTACCACAACCGGTTTATCTTCTTTATAAGTTACTCCATACCATTTGTCTGCGGATTTCAGCACAGATACTGTTGCCTTGTCTTCTGCAAGAAGGTTGCTGACTACAGTCGGCAGGAAATACTCGCATTTCATCGGATTCTCTTTCAGTCCCTTGTCAAGAAATGCCGGAAATCCTGCTTTGATCTCTTCTAAGATGCTCTTTGTAAATCCCCACATATTCATAGATACTGTTGTATCATCCGGTACCTGTACCCATGTGTTACCGTCGTCTTCTGTGTATGCAACGCCGCCGTTGTATTTCTCAATTCTGGTACGCTCTGTGACAGATACCAGTTCTCCGTTCTTATTTGTCTCACATATACCTCTGGATACATAGCCATTGTCTGTTACAGTATTGGCAAGATGATATCCCACCATTGTATATCTGTACTTGTCATCATCTACATGTGTAGACAGATAATCGTAGATCAGCTTGAATGCTTCTACTCCATAATAGTCATCTGCATTGATGACTGCGAATGGTCCATCGATCTCATCCATACAGCTGTATACGGCATGTGCCGTTCCCCAAGGTTTTACACGTCCTTCCGGTACTTCATATCCTTCCGGAATATTATCAATATTTTGATATGCGTATGCAACATCCATGTATTTCTCCATACGCTTTCCTACATGCTCTTTGAATTCGTCTTCGATCTCGTGTTTGATAATAAACACAACTTTTTCGAATCCTGCCCGCTTTGCATCATACATAGAAAAGTCCATGATGATATGTCCGTCGTTATCGACCGGATCTAACTGTTTCAGTCCGCCATATCTGCTTCCCATTCCTGCTGCCATGATCACTAATACTGGTTTATTCATTATAATTTCCTCCATGTCTTTAGGATCTTTTGTTTCCAGATTCATTGTATTACAACTGTTTCCAGAAATCTTTATCCTATATTTTCCTTAATTTGCACGATTTACGTTGTTCATTTGCCATCTTATTATGTACTTTTTTCTCTCTTCTGGCAATCCCTTCCCTGTAAATCTTAATGCCCCATTAATTTGCATGAAAGTCATAACGATACGGCAGCTTCTCTTTATCCTGATGCAGTTCGTGATTCAATATCATCCACAGGTCCTGCAGATTATCTTCTCCTTCTCTTACATCATCCACTACTATACCTTTCTCACTATTCAATAAGCTGTCTGCCTCTTCAAACCGTCCAGTTTTCACAAGTGCCAGCACACGATAATACTCTATCCGTCCGACTCTTTGCAGTTCTTTATTCAGTCCGTCATACTGTTTTAGAATTGCACGATAAGCTTCACAGCGGCTTAAAATCTTAAGTCCTTCTTTCTGATAAGAAAGACTGTTCTTTTTTAGCTCCATACCTCTTTGTATGTAAAGCGCCGACAGATTCTTATTCTCCTTTCCAAGACACAGACATGCCAGTCCGTGCAACGCCCATGGATTTTCACAAAGTGCTACTGATCTCTCATACATTTCTTTGGCAACTGTATCATTTCCTTTTCGGAATTCAAGGATTCCGATATGATAATATGCATACCAGTTCTTATGATTTGGCGCACCTGTTCCAAGTGTTGTCTTCTTCAGATAAGTTAAGAAATCCTCCCCCGTCCAGAATGCATCCGGTTCCTCTTTTGGATCAGGACAGTGCAGATTCCCTGTTGTAAAGAAATGTTCCCACTGTTCCATTGCCGGTGTTCTTCTTATGAATTCCAGATGTGCTGTTCTTTCGGAACTTTTTCGAAATGCACCATATTCACTTCCCGGTGTCACCAGTTCTGCCTTTGTAAGTGCCATTGCTTTTGATTCTTTCAGTTGTTTTTCCAGCTTCCCGATCAGATCATGTTCTGCCAGGTATTCTGTTACACATGCCCTTCTTTCTTCAAATGACTGTGCAAAAACATCTGCCGATAATTCCTCCGAATGTGCCGGTCCGTAACATTCCATCCATTCCCACGCGGTATGCGGTGCCATAGGAACACAGCCATACTGTGTCTTTCCAAGTCCGGCCTGGATTTCTACATAACGTCCCGCATCTTTCGTCAGGAATTCCTGCCAATGATCAGATGCCGTATTATTTCCCCAGGAGAATAATTTTCTTCCCTGCAATCTTTTCGTTGAAAATTGAAGAAGTCCCTTTCCATCTCTGTTCACATTTACAATATATTTTGGTTCCTCTTCCGGAATGTGAAAGAAATAATCCACGCTTCTTGGAATCTTCTGATAATCAGAGATATCCGTGCCATCCACCATCGGCACCGGAACCTTATAACAATAGGCACCTCCCGAAGAATATGCTTCTGCTGCCGGAACGGTAATATGCCCTTGATCATATTCGGGTACCGCCATATTACTCCACCAGTACATCGGTATCACTTCTGCGCTGTCATTGACGATACGCATTCTGCATTTCAGATATGGACATCCTTCTTCCAGCCAGAAGTCCATCTGCCAGGTAACACCCCTGATCCGTTCATATTCATACATACGGAGCACCGGCTCTCCCTGCTCTGTCTGCGTTCTTGCAACATATAAGCTTTCTGTTGTAAATGGATGGTGACCGATTATTCCAAGATTCCATTCCACTCCGCCGGAGAACCATGCATTACGGACCGCAAGATTACTGAACTGCAGCACATCATTTGTATAAAGCAGGTTCATGTTCTCTTTCTTATCCCATAATTCCCATAATCTTCCACCATAATCCGGCAGGAATACTGCTTTGATCCGGTCATTTTCCAATACTGCCGTTCTTATCTGCTTCTCTTTTAATATTCGCGAATAATTATTTCTCTGCCGGTATGGATATGCATCCGCCAGGCGTCCATATCTTTCATATATCTCATCTGTTTCATCCAGATAAAATGTCAGTGAATTCTGTAAAATCCTTTCTCCCAAAAGATCCGGCACACAGGATTCCTCGCCAAGATCAGCTGCCTGCATATTTTTATATTCAAATCGAAGTTCTGACATATTCTTCCCCTTTCTGAGTATACAAGAAAAAGCTGCCAACCATGACTACCTCCATTCATGGTATAGCAGCTTCATCACGTTCGGTCCCCGGGAGCCCTCTATCCCTTGATTCCTCCTGTTACTCCACCGATAATCTTCTCTGATAAGAACAGATAAAGAATAAAGGTCGGAAGGAATACAATGACAACCGCTGCAAACATTCCTGCCCAGTTGCCTGTGTACTGCATTGACTGAAGCATTCCATACAGTCCAACCGCTACCGGTCGTAATGTATCATTGTTTGCAAATATCAACGACAGGAAATATTCATTCCAGATGTTGATAAAGTTAAAAATCGTAACTGTAACAATTCCAGACTGAGCCATCGGGAACATAATCTTCCAGAATGTCTTCGTCGGAGGACACCCATCAATTGCTGCCGCCTCTTCATATGTACGTGACAGATTCGAGAAGAATGTCAGCAGAAAGATTGTGGTATATGGAATATTGATTCCGATATACAGGAAGATCAAAGTTACTTTGCTGGCAAATACACTGTTCAGGATTCCGAGATTGGCAACCACACTAAACAGTGGAAGTACAATCATTGTGATAGGAATTCCCATTGCCGATACAAAACTTGTCTGGATTATTTTGTTACCAAGAAATGTAAATCTGGCCAGTACATATGCCGCCGGCGCGCAGATTAAGATCAGCAGGAAACATGATACCAGTGAATACAGCATAGAGTTCATAAAGAACGTTGCCACACCACCGGATCCCCATGCCTGCACATAGTTTTCAAAGTGCAGTCCGGTTGGAAATTTCAATGCTTTTCCCGCAAAAATGTCTGTTGTTGTAGATAGACTTGCCGCAAGAATCCATCCAAGCAGCATAAATGTAAAGATAACCCACAAGATGATCACAATGTATCCGGGAGCCAGTTTCATTTCTTTTTTCCAGTTGATCTTCTGTCTTACTTTTTTCTCTTTTTCTTTTGCCATAACTGCTCCTCCTTTCTAAAATTCAAGGTCATCATCTTTGATCAGTTTATTACAGATTGAGAATACGATTACTACGCACAGACACAGGATGATACCAATCGCGGCTCCATATCCTGCATTTCTCTCTGTCACCGCATTTCCTGCACCAAATGTATGCATGTACATATACTGTACCGGAACGATCGTTGCTTTATCCGCAGTAACAGTAGAGAACAACTGCGACCATACGAAGAATGCTGCCGTACTTACCGTCCACATTGTAATATTGGTTTTAAATACGCCTTTTAAAAGAGGCATTGTCATATATCGGAACTGCTGAGGTTTGTTTGCACCGTCGATCGTTGCCGCCTCGAACAGATCCGGGCTGATTCTTTCAATTCCGCTCATCCAGATCAGCATATGATATCCGATCATTCCAAAACAATATGCAAAAAGCAATGCCCAGAATTTGTGATCTGAGTCCAGCCACGGAGTTTTTGCAAGTTTATGTAATCCCAGGGAATCCAAAACCGACTTCAAAAGTCCGAACTTGGAACTGTATACATACTGCAGCCACATCGTTGCAAGCGCTACCGCACTGACAATATTCGGAAGATAAATGATCGCACGGAAAAATTTCTTTCCACGGATTCCGCTTGTCAGAATTACTCCGAATAGCAAAGACACGGATAATACGATAATTCCGCCCAGTGCCCAGATTTTCAAAATATTCATCATTGCTGTTTTAAAGATCGCTGTCGTAAACAACTTCTGGTAGTTGCCTAATCCAACAAACGTCCACCATTCCATTGTATCCGTTACTGACTCGATCTTATACATACTCATCATAATAGTTCTGATAATCGGATACAGGAATACTATGAGGAAGATAATTACTGCCGGAGCAAGAAAACCGACGATCATTTTTTTATTCTTCTTCACGTATATGCCTCCTTTTACTAAAATATGGTGGCCGCGTAGTAACCGCCCTGCCACCATATTGATCACTAACTAGTCTCTTTTATTACTGTCTGATTTTACTGTCCTGCTGCTTCTTTCATTGCTTTGATGAATCCTGCTGCATCAAGTTTGCCAGAAGCAAGTTTCTGTGTGTTTTCCTGAAGTACAGGTGTGATATCATTGTTGCTTTCTACGCCTGCTGCCCAGTCATAGTATGTTGTTGTTGCATCGAATGCTTCTTTTACTCCTGAAAGTTCTGTCGGCCATGCATCTGCATTGGCTTTGTCTGTTGGGATACACAGAGCTTCTTCTGTCATCTTCTTATCGAATTCGCCTGTTGTGATATACTCGATAAGTTTGAATGCCTCGTCAGACATCTTAGAATTTTTGTTGATTGCAAGTACCTGGTTTGCAATGTTGTTAGCTGTGTTATCATCCTTTCCGTCTGGAACTGATGGATAATTGAAGTAACCCCATTCAAGATCGTCTGCTACAGAATCTTTTGCTTCGTTTGGAAGCCATGATCCACAGATAACGATTGCTGCATTACCAGGAGCGAATTCCTGATTCTGTCCTGCCGGATATTTGTTTGTTGCGATATTTTCTGAGAAGTAACCTTCCTTAGCGAAATCAGCAAAGCTTTCTGCTGCTGCTTTTACTTTTTCATCATCCCATGTTACAGATTCGCCGTTATACTCTTCTCCTGTTACCAGAGATTTTACTCCATCCTGTCCGATATATCTTGCAAGGTGATATCCGATGAAGGATGTCAGGTAAGCATCATCTGCTGTGATAGGTGTGATTCCTGCATCTTTTAACTTCGCACAAGCTGCATCTAATTCTGCCCATGTAGTTGGTGTAGATTCGATTCCTGCTTTTGCAAATAATGTCTTGTTATAGAAGAATCCAAAGATAGATGGCTGATAAGGAATACTGTGTAAAGTATCGTCTCCGTCATGTGTCTGTCCGTATGCATTACGTGCGATCTTGAACAGTGTCTCATTACCATGCTCAGATTCATAATCTTTTGCCATATCTTCCAGATCTAATAAGTATTTTCCCCAACTTCCGTTTACACGGTTAACATCTTCATCAAACAAATCAATCTGCTGTTTTGCGCTCAAAGCCGGCTCAAGTCCCTCTCTCTGTCCGGTACGTCCCTTGAACTGCACATCTACTTTAACACCAGTATCTTTTTCGTACTTTTCGATTGCTTCCTTGATAACTTTTGCCTGTGGCTCGTCTTCGCTCCACATAGCCCAGTATACAAGCTTGTCTCCGCCTTTGCTGCTTCCACTGTCTGATCCTGACTTACTTCCACATCCAACAACCAGTGAAGCTGCCATGGTCACACAAAGAAGTGCGCTCACAATTTTCTTTCTCATATTACGTTTCCTCCTATTTCGTATCGTTTGTTGTTAAATCTATTCTAATACAATTTTGCACAAAAATCTTTGTCTTATAAGTCTCTTAATTTGTACTATCTGCATTTTTTCTTTGATTTTTGAACAAATTCATTGTATGATATTGTATAGATTTTACAAAACATATTTTTAATTTCGCACAAAGGAGAACAGACATGGCATACTACGGTGTAAACTTACACGATTCAATTACATTAGGGAGAATCTTCAGTATTCACTATTTTGAATATATGAGTGATTTCAGTTTTGAGGGAGAATCTCATAATTTCTGGGAATTTGTCTGTGTAGATAAAGGAGAGGTTGATGTGACCCGTGGAAAGAATCATACAATTCTCAAAAAGGGGGATCTTGTTTTTCACAAGCCAAATGAATTTCATAATGTCAATGCGACTGGACACATCGCACCTAATCTGGTCGTCATTTCTTTTGAGTGTCATGACGATGCCATGTATTTTTTTAACGACAGAATACTGCGCATTGATGAGACAGAACGGAATCTTCTCGCAGATATTATAATAGAAGCAAGACGGTGCTTTGACTGCAGACTTGATGATCCGTATCTCCAAAATATGCCTTTAAAGGACTCCGATGTATTTGGCGCTCAGCAGATGATCAAACTATATCTGCAGCATTTCCTGATCCATCTGATCCGCCGTTACTCCAACCCTGTCGTTCTTCCAAAGAAGCTTTTGAAGACCGAGGCACCTAAAGCGACCAAAAGCAAGAGCGATGCCGAGGTTTTCAACCGTGTTACCGACTACCTGGAAAGTCATCTGACCACACATGTGACTATTGATCAGATCTGTAAAGACAACCTCATCGGGCGCTCCCAGCTTCAGAAAATTTTCAAGGAGCATTGTAATCTTGGGATTATCGAATATTTTTCCATGTTAAAGATTAATGCGGCCAAGGAATTGATTCGTACCAAACAGATGAACTTCACTCAGGTTGCCGAGCACCTGGGATATACTTCCATTCACTATTTCTCCAGACAGTTCAAGAAAGTTGCGGGGATGACACCATCGGAATATGCTTCTTCGATTAAGGCGATGGCGGAGGGGGAATTTAAGTAGATTTTTGCTGTTTAATTGATTAACGAAGTTGGCCTTTCGGTCCTTGAAGAACACAGTATAGGACACTTCTTCCTCATTCCACATTCACTAGAAGTGTCCTATACTGTGTTCTTCAAGTCGTGACTGGCTGCGGAAGTTAATCAATTTAATAGCGGGGGCGGTAACAGAGCGAAATCCACTACTGTACAAAAAATAACAAAACGCATTGTAAATCCACTGCTTTTCCAAGGTTTTTGTGGTTATTTTTTATAACCTCTCGGTATCACAAGGGTAACGACCGCTTCATGCATTAAACAGCAATTTATTTTAATACTTCCGCATGTAATTCCACAATCTTCGCCAATGCAGCTTCATCCCCTACCAGCGTCACATCATTGTGCATCTGTAAGATAGATGCCGGAACTTCCGGTGTAACTGGGCCGAAGAAGGCTCGTTCTACAATGTCGGCCTTGGCTTCTCCATTTACAACTACCAGAATCTTCTTGGCCTGCATGATCGTCTTGATTCCCATCGTGTATGCCTGTTTTGGCACATCTTCTGCCGATGCAAAGAATCTTTTATTTGCCTCGATCGTGCTCTCTGTCAGATCCACGCAGTGTGTTTCTTTTTCAAATGCTTCTCCCGGCTCATTGAAACCGATATGGCCGTTATGTCCGAGTCCGAGTAACTGAAGGTCTACTCCTCCAAGTGAATGGATCAGTCCTTCGTATCTTTCACATTCTTTTTCCGCATCTGGTTCCATACCATTTGGTACATTTGTCTGTTCCGGATTAATATTAACCCGATCGAACAGATGCTGATGCATGAAGTAATAATAACTCTGATCATTTGTACGCGGCAGTCCCTTGTATTCGTCCAGATTTACCGTAGTTACTTCCGAAAAGTCCAGATCGCCTTTATTATACCACTCAACCAGCTGATCATAGGTTCCGATCGGTGTGGATCCTGTTGCCAGTCCCAGTACACAATTTGGTTTCATGATCACCTGTGCAGAGATGATGTTAGCTGCCTTTCTGCTCATGTCCTTGTAATCTTTTGCTTTGTAGATTTTCATAATCTTTTGACCTCCCAATAATCTTTTGAATTAGCATTTTATATTTTCTTTTTATTCCCAGCTGTAATAACTGCCTCCGCAAAGTATTCCGGCAGATGAAAATTCGGATTCTTACTTTTTACATATTCGTATGATGCATAATGCTCATTTTCTTTTGTCTCACATATTTTATAAAAATTGCAGTTGAACTTTGTTCCCTCTTTCAGATATAGTTCTCCATATATACATTCCAATATTTCTATTGGAACCATCAGGCTTACATTCCACTGCTCTTCTTCAACTTCTGCCTTGCAGTTCAGCTTCTGAAGCATATCTGCCTCAAACGGCGTCCGCTCTGTTTTATTCTTCCCATAACCTGCCAGGATTGCACCATTCGCATTCATCTCAAAATTCAGATAAATATCTTGCCGCGATCCATCTCCAAAGTTAAATCTAAAAAAAGCTTCTACCGCACTGTCTTTATAGACCGGGTCCTGATCTTCCATATAAATTCGGAGAGGATTTTTCTCTAGACATACCAGTTTAAGATAAAATCCTTCTCCTTTTACAAATCCAATATAGCCATATGTTTTTGGAATCCTCTCCGTTCCCCATAACAGATGTCTGATTTCAAAAGGTTCTACTGTCTCTAATAATTCTTTACTTTCTATCACTTGAACTTCCATATGTTTTCCCCATTGCTCTATCATTCTTTGCTCTCTCAATCTAACAAATATATATCCGAAAAGCAAGATTGTGCAAAGCGAAAGAGACAAACGTACAAAAAATAAGATTAATTGTGCCATGACTTTGTATTCAGTCAAGACCTCCCGTAGTAATAATGCATATATTTTCACTCTGAAGTGTAGGCATTTTTCTATGCACACCATTTCTCTTTATATTTGTTTATTCATTTTTTCAGGAATTTTAAATTCTGTTACATCTATAACCCATTTTTGATTGAGAACAGCAGCATAGAAATTTCTTTGAAGATACTTATGTTCTACCGTTTACGTCACTACTACACTATCCCTCAACATAAATCGGGAATTTTTATCATTTCACAAAAAAGACGGGGGTGTCGCAAAATCATCAAATTAGATGATTGAGCGATGCCCTCGCTCTATATGTATAAAAAATCCGGAAAGAATCTTTTGAACTGTTGGATCTTTCCGGATTTTTGCGTACTTTAATAAAGCTATCAGTTTTTTGCCTTTTTATGCGGTTTCTTTTACTGGGAACAGATGGCTTCCTGTTCGCTCATTCTGGATTTTTGCATGCAGTTTATTTAGATTATATCCCATGCACAGCAAAAGAATCTCCAGTTTCACTTTGGTTTTCCCACGGAGCAGAAATCTTTGAAATTCATAGTCATTTTTTAGAACTCCGAATGCTCCCTCCACTTGTATCGAGCGATTCATTCGATATAAGATCCCCTTTTCGCTCAAGATATTTTCATAGGATTCCTGACGCTTCTCCAAGAAACTTTTGGAGATGTACAGACGTTTATTTCCTTTAGCACGGGTACATCTTTCTTTATACGAACAGCCTGTACAGTCTTCGCATTCATAAACTGTCACTTCTGATTCACAGCCACTCTTACTTTTCTGTTTTTTTATGAAAAGAGGTTTTAATTCCTTCCTAGCATGGCATAAATAAGTGTCTGTTATCTCATCATATCCCATATTTTCTCGTTTGCTGATATCCTGTTTGAAACTACGCTTTTTCCATTTCTCATAGGTCTGCGGTTTGATGTACGGTTTCTGTTTCCGCTCCCTCAGATATGTGTAAGTTTCCTCGCTCTCATATCCCGAATCCGCAGTCACACTTGAGTAACGGAATCCCACTTTTTTCTCCATTGTCTTCAGAAAGGGAACTAGTGTCCAGACATCATTCCGATCCTGAAAAATATCCGCTGCAACAATATATTCACTGTCCACACCAATCTGCACATTATATCCCGGCTTCAGCTGTGCATTCCTCATGTGATCATCTTTCACGTGCATAAACGTAGCGTCCGGATCTGTTTTACAATAATTATTCCTTCCCTGGAAACTGGCTGTATGCCCGTCATAAACAGTCTGGCGTTCCAGAAAACGGCGGAACAACTCCAGATACCTCTGGTTCCGGCTTTTGCGTCTTCCTCTTCCATGTACAAAAACGGTATGCTGTTCTTCACATACTTGTTCTATAAAACAGCATATCTTGTATTCTGGTTTCTTCCGATACACGGAAAGATTGTAGGTACTCTTGGTTCAGTAGAGTGACCGCCTCCTGTATTTTCAGGAACATCTTTTCTTCCCATTTTCCAACCGATTTCTTCCATACAAACGTATATTTATTGGCGCAGGCTTCCAGTTTCGTACCATCTATAAATACGGTTTCCTTTGATAGTTCGCCCATTTGTTCCAAACGACGTACCATCTGATAAAACAGGGCTTCGCAGGTGTCTGCCAAAAATCCAGTACGGAACCTTGCGATTGTGCTGTGATCCGGTGCTTTCTGGCCAGCAAGCAGCCACATAAAGTTAATATCACGTTTACAAGCGATTTCAATCTTTCTGGAAGAATAAATATTTTGGGAATAAGCATAGGTCAGGATCTTGAACATGGTCTTTGGGTCCACTACCGGATTTCTGCCTTTGGCAGAGTAAGCCTGATACAGCAAGCTGTAATCTAAATCCTCCAATTCGTGGCTCAGCAGTCGAACAGAATCATCATCAGGAACCAGACCTTCCAAATTTAAAGGCAAAACCAGTTGATAAGGCTCGCCAAATTCGGTATAATTTTTATGGTATTTTATGTATTTGGTCATACTTAATTATACCATGGATTACGGACTCTTCGGAGTCCGTTTTCTGCTTTTGAACATAAAAAAGGAGCTATTGCTCCATAGATGATTACTCATCTATTTTGCAACAGCTCCGTCCGCTTTTTACAGACTATATGTTTTCAAATTATTCCATGACCGGCAATTCAGCCTGCTATCTTCGGAATTATTCCATATTGTCAAGCATTCTGATTATAATTGTTGCGCATTCTGCACGTGTTGCTGTTCCCTGTGGATCTAAGACTGTTCCATTATCCTTTCCTGAGATAACGCCTGTTCCAACAGCCCATTCCATAGCTTCTTTTGCAAATGCACTTACTTTTGCACCATCTTTGAAATCACTGAGATCTACAGATTCTGCTTTCACGTCTGAGATTGATTTCTGATAACGATACATCATAACAACAAGCTGTTCACGTGTGATATCATCGCCAGGGCCAAATAATCCTGTATCTGTGTATCCTGTGATAATACCCTTCTTGTTAGCCCAGATGACAGCATCTGTATACCAGTCGCCTTCTGCTACATCTTTGAATGGTGATTTTCCGTCTACTTCCGGTGAATCATTCAGTCTGTAGAGGATCAGTGCAAACTGTGCACGTGCCAGTTTCTGGTTTGGTGCAAAATGAGTTCCGTCAATTCCTGTCATCAGACCTGCATCGTAAACGTCTGCAACTGCATCATAATACCAGTCGCCTTCTGCTACATCAACGAATGGAAGTTCTGTATCAGGAATCATATTATCCACTGCTTCTGCCAGTTTATTGTATGCTGCATATACATCTGCCTGTGTTGCATCTTCGGAAGCAAGTACATCTTTTGCTTCTTTTAATGCTTCTGCAAAAGCTTTCCATGCATCTGCATCGTAATCATTTTCATCCAGATCAGCAGCTTCAATTTCTTCTACCAACTGTTTCAGTTCATCTTTATTTACTACAGAAACGGTATCTTCTACTTTCACGTATGCATGATAACGATAGTTATAAGCATCGTACATAGGATAGAAATCAAGTCCGTTTGTTGTAAGATGTGGAACCTCTTTTTCATCTGTTCCTGTTACTACTTTAACGCTCTCAGACAGGTTGTCGCTGAGCACAAGTTTGTACCAGTTCATTGGTTCGTAATTGATTCTTGTGTCTTTTGCAACCATCACGATTGGTCCATACATCAGAGATGCAACTGTAGAGCCGCCAACCTTATCCGGTGTCTTGTCAAGGTGAAGTGTATATGGCATATCGATTGTAACAACGTCGCCATCTTTCCACTTTCTTGATACTTCAACGTATGTACTTACGTCTGGATTTTCTACTACAGTTTTTCCATTTACTTTTACTGTAAATCCTTCTGTTGCCCAGTATGGAACTCTGAGCTTCATAGTGAATTCGCCAGAACCTTCTACTGTCAGTTTGGAATGTTCAGATGGGAATTCTGTTTCCTGTTTGATTGTAATTTCTTTTTCTTCCCAGTTCAGTGTTGTCGGCATATATAAGTTTACATACAGATTGTCACCTGAATGTGCATATGCAGCTGCCTGGTATTTTACATGGTTTTCCATACCGGTTCCGTTACAGCATGTGAATCCGCCGTAATCAGAATCAAAGTCTTTTCTCTGACCTGGGTCGATCGGAAGCATGTAAGTAACTCCGTTATGTCTGTAATTATTAGTATCATGGCTCTGAGAAGCAACGATCTGGTTGATCAGTGTTCTCTCATAATAATCCATATAAGAAGCATCTTCCGGATTATAGTTGTAAAGTTCTGCTGTCAGTTTTAATAAATTGTATGCACAGCATGTCTCGCAGTTTTCACCACGTCCTGCATTTCCGAGGATATTATTACCCTGCTGATATGGATCTTTGAATCTTTCACCTGTACCTACTCCACCGATAGAGTATGCATAGCGTGTTGTTACCATATTCCAGAAATTCTTTGCAATATTATAGTATTTTACATCGCCGGTTGCTGCATATTCATGCATAGCACCTACGATCTGTGGAATATGCTGGTTCGCATGACGTCCCTGAATCGTATCTACGTTATTAGCAAGTCCGTCAAAGAAGTCTTTGTTATCGAACATCTTTGCTGCTTCCAGATATTTTTCTTCTCCTGTAATCTCATACAGGCGTGCCAGTGATTCATTCATTCCACCATACTCGCCGGCAATGTACATAGACCACATATGAGCTCTCTGCTCTTCTGTTGTACAGTTACTTAATCTTTCATATACCCATGTTCCAAGATCTTCTGCGATCTCAAGACCTTCTTCATTTCCTGCATAGTTATAGCTGTCAATGAATCCGGCTAATAATTTGTGTAATGTGTAATATGGTGCCCAGATTGTTGCATATGGAGTATACTGCTCCAGAAGTGCGAACTGATCCGGTGAATATGCGCTGATAAATCCTTCTCCCCATGTAGATGGATCTGTACTCCACTTGCTCTGTGCAGCACTTGATGGTGTACATGCAGTCTGGAAATCCTGAGGTTTTCCTTTGGATAATTTCTGCAGTTCTCTCAGTTCATGAATCATATAGTCTAATTTTTCCTTATATGCTTCATCACCTGAAGATGCATATGCCTGTGCAAGTGCAGAAAGGAAATGTCCTGTAGAATGTCCTCTTAACAGACCTGTTGGTTCATCCCATCCTGTAAGTGCCTGTGCGCCCTTGGTATCCTGTCCGAATGTTGCACGGAAGTTGTAAAGCATTCTGTCCGCATCCATCAGTTTCAGATATTCCATAGCGCGGTCTTTATTCTCTGTATAGATTGTGTCATCTCCATCCAGGCTGATATCACTCAGATCAAAGATAGAAGCTGCCTGCTGTGGTGCTGTCTTCGCATCTTTTGTTACTTTCACTTTTGCTGTAACTGTAAGATTAGAATCAACAATCTGACCCTGTACCGGAACTTCACCTTCCTGGCTGAAGTCTGATGTTCTCAAATTGGTAGGCCATACTACTTTTTCATAGCCCTTAGATCCATCTTCATACTCAACATATACGGTTCCCGGCAGAGATGGAAGTGTTCCGATTGCTGTCTCTACGGATACTTCTTCTACCATCACGATATCATTCTTTTCATAAACAGGCTCAACGCTTGCTTTGAACTCTTTTGTCTTGCTTGCCTCACCGTAAGTAACTGTTGCTGTCAGTGTAACTTCTTTTGCAGTACCTACCGGTCTTGTTACTTTTCCATCTGTTCCGATCACATCTTCTGCTGAGGATGTCCATGTGATCGTAGATCCGTAACCTCCGCTTGTTGGAAGCTTCAGATCTTTCGAAACTGCTGCCAGGTTACCAAGATCCAGTGCTTTTGTATCAAGTTCTACGATCTCTTCTTCTGTCAGCTGCTGTTTTACAGTTACTTTAAATTCTTTTTCCTCAGATACCTCTCCTGAGGTAATTGTTGCAGTCAGTGTAACTTCTGCATCGCCTTCTCCGGCTGCCGGTCTTGTTACTTTTCCATCTTCAGAAATTACATCCGAATTGCTGCTCTTCCATGTAATATCAGATCCGGTCTCTCCTTTTCCAGGAAGAACCATGTCGTCTGTCACTGCACTTGTGTCCCCAAGAGATAAAGATTTTTTATCACGTGCAACTCTGTCTTCATCTGATATATTGTAAGTTGCTGCTACTTCGTCTGCAGACATCGCATAATCATAAATCTTGAAATCTGCTACCAGTCCGTTAAAGATCTGGTTCTTAAACTGTCCATAACCGATCCAGTTCTGTGTACTGTCTGCCAGTACCGACAGGTCTGCATCCGTCTTCTCTGTTCCGATCAGTTTTCCATCCTCATAAAGCGACATTTCCTTTTCGGATCCATCAAAAGTTACCGTGGTAAGAATCCATTCATCTTTCTGTAATGCAGTTCCTTTTTCCGGTCCTTTTTCTTTACTCCATCCACTGTTTGTCAGTGCTGCGGTATATCCCTGGTGTCCAGTGTTATAACCATTTGCAATCAGATACATATAAGAAGTTGTATCACTTCCCAGATCCCAGATTCTCTGATAACCTGTAGAATCATCTTTCATGTTAACCCAGCAGCTGATGGTTGTATCTTCCAGTCCGTTCATGATACCACTTGGCATCTCTACATACGGATGTGTCTCATCCGGATCTCCACCGTTCATAACGAACGCGGTGTAATCCTGTCCCAGAATACTTACCTGCTGTGTCTCCACTCCAGATCCAGTCGGACGTACAACTCCTGCATGTCCATTTCCACTGGTATCATTTACGATGGTTCCTGTCTTCAGTGATTCAAAATCATACTGAAGTACCAGATTCCCTCCTGTCTCATCCTCGGGTTCTGCTGCTTTCACCAGCATTCCCGGTGGAACTACCGTCGCTGCCATAACGGCCACAATGCTCCAGGCAACGCACTTCTTTCCTGTCTTTTTTAAACGCTTCATCTTTTTGCCCCCTTCTTAAGTGAATTTAAATCGTTAGAAACGTTGTTATTTTTATACATTATATACGCTATTTTTCACCAATTCAATTATGTATTTTCCACATATATTTATGTCATTTTCTATGCACTTTTTTCCAAATTCAACTGTTATGCGGTGTTTCTTTGTATATTTTACACAAGACGCAACCGACAACATCTACACACCACAGCTTTTTGGGATAGATGAAGGTGACAAAAAACCGCCAGTGCAATGCACTGACGGTTTTCAACATTCAATATTAGTCCTGTACGTATGGCATAAGAGCGATGTGACGTGCTCTCTTGATTGCTACTGTAAGAGCTCTCTGGTGCTTAGCGCAGTTTCCAGTAATTCTTCTAGGAAGAATTTTTCCTCTTTCAGAGATGTACTTTCTTAATTTTGCTGTATCCTTGTAATCGATCTCGTTATTCTCTTTTCCACAGAATACGCAAACTTTTTTTCTTCTGCGTCCGCCGCCTCTTCTCTTGAAGCCGCCTTCTGGACGATTTCCTTTATCGTAAGCCATTTTGGTTTCTCCTTTCAACAAAATGAAATGCGGCAAGTACCACAGCATGGTACTATTGCCTAATTAAAAGGTAATTCCTCATCAATTCCATCCGGAATGTTCATGAAGCCGTCACCTGCATCAGATACTGGTGTGGCTGGTGCCGGAGCCGGTGATGGAGCTGCCGCACGGAAACTTCCTGCATTTGCGTCGCTTACTGCCTTGCTTTCAGCAAATTCCTGATCTTCTACAACAACATCTGTTGTGTATACTTTCTGACCTTCTTTATTGGTATAGCTTCCTGTCTGAATACGTCCGGTTACAATAACCTTCAATCCCTGACGGAAATATTTCTCAGCAAATTCTGCACTTCTTCCGAAAGCTACGCATCCGATAAAATCGGCCGACTGCTCTCCGTCATTGTTACGTCTGAATCTGCGGTCTACAGCTAATGTATATCTTGCGATTGCTGTAGAATTCTCACCCTGTGAATATCTTACTTCAGGATCTCTTGTCAAGCGTCCCATCAAAATTACTTTATTCATATTATACCTCTACTTCCTGCTTATGCATCCTGTCTAACGCATAAAAATCTGATAACGTTGTCCATAATGCGAATTCTCTGCTCGATTTCGCTTGGAGTCTCAGCATCAGACTCGAAGTGGATGAAATAGTAGTATGCTTCTTTCATCTTCTGAATCTCGTAAGCTAATCTCTTCTTACCCCATTCATCAACGTCAGAGATCTGTCCACCGAAACGTTCAACTAATGCTTTCACCTTTTCGATTACCTGAGCTCTTTCGTCGTCTTCGATTTTTGCACTGACAACAACAGCTAATTCATATTTGTTCATGTCGTCTTGCACCTCCTTCTGGTCTTTTGGCCCCCGCTCATCTTATGTGGGAGCAAGGATTTCTGTCTCTATTTTAGGACAGAATTATTGTATCACGATTTCTTATGTTACCATAAAGTCTCGATTTTTTCAAGCTTTTTTCTTCAAATCTTTTGTATTTTTTTCTACCAATTTACGGGCGATCATGATCTGATGTCCGCATCCCATACATTTCAGTCGGAAATCTGCTCCAACCCTTAGTATCTCCCATTCTTTACTTCCACATGGATGCGGCTTTTTCATTGTTACCACATCTCCTATTTCATAGGTATATTCTTTCTTCATCACTGTTTCGTCTCCTCCTCTTTTACCCCTCTTACAACAAACCGGTGATTATCACTGGCACTGGTACAGGTCGACAATGTAACGATCGTATCTGCCGTTGTCACTTCCACACCGGTATTATACAGAGAAGTACTCTGCGTCATATTCAAAAATTCCTGATATTCTTCATCTGTTTCAAATGTTGTCTGATACGATTCCGAAGTGTCGACTACCTGTCCTGCCGAATAAATATGATATTTCAGAATTCTTCCATCAACGGTATATATGTAAAAATATGGATTATTCTTCCAGAATTCAAGGGTATCATAATCCTGCAGGTGACGGAACATCGAACCGTCCCGCATTCTATGTCCATATATTACAGAGTTTTTATCCGAAAAATCCTTTTGATTGTCAACATTCAGGAAGATTGCTCCCAGCGTATTTTCGTTAGACGAAAATGTTTTCTTCAGATATTTACTGTTATCCGTTCCCTGAACAACCGGATAATTGATCTGACTCGGCTCATCCGGGAATCTGATCCATGCGATCGTATCCGGATTGATCTCCAGCAGTTTTTGAAAATCAACAGAAAATGTATCATCTCCGTCTTCACTATGATTTTTATCTTTATCATTTTTATTCTTATCATCCGTCACCGCAAGTTTCCGCACTTTATCATACTCACTTCTTCCATCCAGATAACCTTTTCCGATCTTAAACAGTTGAAAGCCCGACACACAGAATACGATCAGTGCGATCACAAGAATCACATTGGCGATTATATTCCCTTTTTTCTTCCGCTTTCTTCCGCGGTGATGTTTTTTTCTTTCATTGTCTGCATTTTCATTTCTCATTCCGGATTCGATCCCTCCCTGTGCTGTTCTATTTTCTTTACTTTTTCGATTCCATAATCTCTACGATCGTCTTTTCCGTCCCTGTCATTCCTGGGGATGCGATCATTCCCATGTACTTCATAGTTGCTTCCGGGGTCCTGCCGTTGATTCCATGAATATTTTCTATGCAGATATCATCCATTGCCATATCTGTTGCACGGAATGCTGCATCTACTGCCACGATCCCTTTCATCGTACATCCGTGATTGCCTCCGTCACAGATCATTCCGGTCAGACCGCTTGCCATATTCTGAATCACTTTTGTATGCTTTTCTCCATCCGCTCCCTGCAGATATGCCAGTCCACAGGCCATCCCGGTTCCGGCTGCAATCCCGCAGCCGCAAAATGCCGATAATCTTCCTGAGTACTCTTTGATATACATTGTAATCAGATAGCTGAGTGCAGTTGCTCTCCACAGGGTCTCATCATCCGTCTTATCTTCATTGGCATGCCGGTACGCATACAACGGCATCGTCGCAATGATTCCGTGTGCACCGCTCCCGGTAATGCTCATAGCCGGTCTGGAAAGGCCCAGAACCCTGGCCTCTATCGCACCGTTACACAGTAATTGTGCCGTCTTAAGTGCATCCCTGGATATGATCCGGTTGCCATTCTCACGATAAAGTTTCTTTGCGAACACTGCCCTGTCCGAAGCCAGTCCTTCTTTTAATAATTCCAGATTCATCGTATACGCTTTTTCTATAAACGCAATCTCTTCAACCGGAACTGTATTTACATACCGCAGGATCTCTGCCAGGGAATATCCATGAATTACCGGACGTGCCTGCTTTTTCCGGGATTCCTCCCTGTACATCTTATCTTCTGTCTCAAATATTACAATGCCGTCTTTTTCTATCTTTACGATATTCGTATGTGCATCCCGGATCATCACCTTACACCGGTTATTCTCCGTTGTCACCACGGCATCGATCGTGATCTCGGATCCGACATGATCCATAACCACTTCCACCAGACCGTCGCTCACCATCTGCGCCGCTTTCTCATCATCTTCCGGTGTGATATCTGCCAGCGATTCCAGTCCTTTTTCCGCATCTGCCGCTACCGCCCCAAGTGCCGCCGCATAATAGTTGCCGAATCTCTCCGAATTAGGAATTCCACAGGTAAATGCATTCTTGTACATACCGGAATTCAATGCCACATGTACATTTACAATCTTACCTTCCGTATATTTCTTCGCACTTGCCACGGCAAATGCGATAGCTCCCGGCTCGGTCACGCCAAGTGCCGGTTTCATATCTTCTCTGATCAGCTCCGTCAGTTTCTGCATATTCTGCCTCCTCCCCGTTATCAACCCTGTTCTACGAAATTAACATTCTTATCTTAACACATCCACCACAGTTTCTGCACTTTTCTCATCTAAAATCTTTAGAAATTTTAATACTCTGTTTATTGATTTTTCCTATTCCCGGCGTATGATTAAATGTATATTGCAAGTACTATTTTAAGAGGTGAATGAATTGAAACTAAAAGACAGATTTATACGTTTTATGTACGGAAGATATGGTATTGATTCCTTTGGCAAATTTACCATCTGGGGATCCCTGATCCTTATGCTGATCGCAGGATGGACGCATCGGGGAATCCTTTCCTGGCTGGCATGGGCCGGTATCATCTATTCTTATTTCCGGATGTTTTCCAAAAATACTTACAAACGAGCCGCCGAGAATCAGAAATATCTGCAGATGACACGCGGCATCCGGACATTTTTCTACAGGCAGCGTAACATGATAACACAGCGCAAGACACACCACATTTACAAATGTCCGTCATGCAAACAGAAGATCCGTGTTCCAAAAGGAAAAGGCAAGATTGAGATCCGCTGCCCGAAGTGTAACACCAGATTTATCAAACGAAGCTAAGGAGTTCCCATGTTTGGTTATATTTCTATCAACAAAGCCGAGATGAAATTCAAAGATTATGATGTCTATCATTCTTATTACTGTGGACTATGCAAAGTCTTAAAAGAATGTTATGGTAGAAGAGGTCAGGTGACTTTATCCTTTGATATGACATTTCTTGTGATCCTGCTCACCGGTCTTTATGAACCGGACACAAAGACAGAGATGGTCCGTTGTATTGCACATCCCATGCAAAAGCATGCGGCAAAGACCAATGAATTTACTGAATATGCCGCAGCCATCAACATGCTGTTATCTTATTATAAGTGTGAAGATGACTGGGCAGACGAACACAGGAAGAAAGCTTTTGTTGCCGCAAAACTTTTGCATTCAAAGATAAAGAAGATTGAAAAATTATATCCCGTAAAATGTAAGGTTATCTCAGAAAATCTCGCCCAAATCTCAAAATATGAGGCAGAAAATGAACAGAATCTGGATCTTATGTCCGGACTTTTTGGCAATATCATGGCTGAGATTTTTGCATACCGCCACGATGAATGGGAATCCTCTCTTCGTAAGATCGGATTCTTCCTCGGAAAATTCATCTATCTGATGGATGCCTACGATGATGTCGAAAAAGACATCAAATCCGGCAGCTATAATCCATTCAAAAAGGCATACCTGGACGATCCTGCATTTGCAGATGACTGCCGCAGCCTTCTGACGCTTATGATGTCGGAATGCTCCAGGGAATTCGAACAGCTTCCGATACTGCTGCATGCAGAGATCTTGCGGAACGTTCTCTATTCCGGAGTATGGAGCAGATACACTGCCGTAACATCCGAAAGACTCGCCGGCAAGAATACACACAACGCTGCAGATACTGCTGACGGCAATTCCACTGCCGGTAGAACCACGAATGATAATCCACATCCTGACACAGATAATTCAACAACAGGAGATCAAGAACAATGACAGATCCATATAGTGTCTTAGAAGTATCCCGTGATGCTTCTGATGACGAAATAAAAAAAGCATATCGTAACCTCAGCCGAAAATATCATCCGGATGCCAATATCAATAATCCGAACAAGGATCAGGCAGAGGCGAAATTCAAAGAAGTCCAGCAGGCCTATCAGCAGATCATGAAAGAGCGGGAATACGGCTCTTCCGGGAATTACGGTCCATATAGCCAGAACGGATATGGTCCGTTCCGCGGCTTCTACGGAGAATACCGACAGGCCGGTAATGCAGGTAATGCAGGTCAGGAAAGTGAGCAGGATCTTCACTTAAGAGCTGCTGCCAACTTCATCAACAACGGCCGGTATCAGGAAGCAATGAACGTATTAAACGGAATCAACGAGCATACTGCCCAGTGGTATTACTACAGTGCGATTGCCAATTCCGGTCTCGGCAACAATGCAACGGCCATTCAGCATGCCAAAGAAGCGCTCCGCATGGAACCAGCCAACTATCAATACCAGATGTTAGTTAACCAGTTTGAAAGCGGCGGAAGCTGGTACCGCCAACGCCAGAATCCGTATACCACCACCTTCGGTGGCGGAAGCGACTGGTGTGTAAAATTATGTATTGCCAACATCGTCTGCAACTTATGCTGCAGCGGCGGAATGTGCTGCGGTGCCCCGGGCGGTTACAGCGGCGGCCATTATATGTAACTCATGAAATTTCAATGTAATCCAGATGTACAATAAATTGTGACCATCAGCAAACGCAAAAAGGAGGAATTCTTATGTTAGATTATCTTGTTTTATATCAGAGTGAATCCGGAAATACAAAGAAAATTGCTGCATCTATCTTCTCGCGCCTTCCCGGCAATTCCAAAGATCTGATCGATATCGATACAGATAAGACAATTCCGGAAGCCAATGTCTACTTCATCGGATTCTGCGTGCACCGCGGGAGCTGCAGTATGGAGGTCAGTGACTTCTTAAGTGACTTAAGCGGCAAACAGATCGCTTTATTCGGAACTTGCGGAATGGGGGATTCCCCGGAATATTATAAGGATATTGCCGGACGCGTCAGTGCCTGGATCGAAGCAGACAACGATTATCTTGGATATTTTATCTGTCAGGGAAAGATGCCGCAGAAGGTACGTATGAAGTATGAATCCATGAGAACTGACGAGAATAACGACCAGATCGACCGTTTTATCCAGAATTTCGATCTTGCACTTACTCATCCGGATGATCTGGATGTGGAGCATGCAAAAGTATTCGTCGATCATATGTTAAAGAAGATTCAATTATAATGAAATAATATACGAGAGGCTGCCACCGGCAGCTTTTCTTGTATTCTTTAATAAAAACACCCGGAAATAAATATTCCGGGTGTTTTTTATAAGAGGCGCCAACCAGATTTGAACTGGTGATAGAGGTGTTGCAGACCTTTGC
>OLPI01000262.1_pt1 | contig 50851 bp, 57 predicted proteins | sample 1672361 | NCBI WGS metagenome assembly OLPI01 (sample SAMEA3136675, study PRJEB25190) | human gut metagenome
GCAGAGGCGAACAAGCTGGCGAAAGCCCCAAAAGGGATTGATGGAGTAACCGAGGGAGCTGGAAATTTAGCGGAAGATGTGGGGAAAGCCGGAAAAGGGCTAGAGGGAGCAGCCAAGGGAGCCGAGAGTGCAGCGGAAGATGCTGGGAAGGTTGTTGAGAGTGGTAAAAAGACTATTATATCTACTTTAGGAAATGAAATAGATATTACACCGTCCTTAAAGCATACTTCAGTCAATAAAAATCCAGGACCATATGGTGAAGTGAATACATCGGTGGACATATTAGACGCAGAGGGAAATATAAAAACTAGACGATGGTATGATTCTGAGGGTAAAGCATATAGAGATGTTGATATGAGTGACCATGGAAATCCCAAAGAACATCCAGAAGTCCCACATGAACATACATGGGAATATAACAATGGAAAACCAAAAAGAAATTAAGGAGAAGAGATGAAAGGTTGTATAATAAAAAATGATGAGATTTCTATAAAAGATATTTGCAATATTATTGGAGATGTGGACAACTATAATTGGCTTATTACAAATATTGAATGTTATCCAAGTGACGAAGAGATAGTAAAAATTTTGGATAATGAATACTGTTGGATTGAAGGAAGAAGCTTGTTAGATTTACTAGCTAAAGAGGAGTTCCAATGGATATGGGGGGTCTTCTCTGCTTTCCCTAAAGAAATAAGACTTGAAGAAGTATTAAAATATGATTATCCGTATGCTGATGGATATAAAGGATTTTGGGAAAATCCAATAGCATTGCAACATCCATTAGCAGTTTCAGAAATTGTGGTTTGGGATGGTTCATTAATATTAGTAATATCGAAAAAGAGTGAAGTTGTTAATGCTCTTATCGAAAACAATACATTTGCACAGGATTTAGAAAAATATAATATGGAATAATTTTAATTATGGTTATACTTTCAGACATCTAATAGCATCACTACAACCCATGCATATCTATTAATTAACCATCATGGTTGCCCAAAAGCAATTAAGTATCCATGGTGTTATAAATGACACTAAAACTTTGTTGAGTTAGGCATACGAATGAATATTGCAAAATGAATATGTTGATGTAACGCACTTTTAGCAACAGAATGTTGCAAAAGGGTGCGTGTTTCTGTGAAAGTTTTACTATAAACGATAAGGGCTTTTTTATAAATTCGGGAGTAGCTAATAATGGTATGAAAATAGATATGTTTTTAGATCAAAGTGGTAAAATTATTTCAGCATTTCCGGAGAAATAGAAATGAAATACAGAATAGAAGAATATAAATTAAAAAATGGTATTGAGGATATAAGTATCATATTTGATGAGAAATATCAGTTGTTGACAACTTTTATGTCATGCGATGTATTGCCCTTTGAAAAATGGATTAAATCAGGTTTTGATAGAGTACTGTCAGGGAAAAGTGAATATGAAGAAGTAAATGGAAATGTATGTTGTGCGGAAATAAGTCCTAAAACGACTAAAGTATATGATAATCTGGCAGAGGATGCTATGGGGAATTGGTGTGAAGTTGATACAAAAGAACTTCGTCAATTAATTGATGAGTGGTGTGATAAAGTTCAAAAATTTAAAATGAGCATCACAACTAAGCCTCCCACCGGCAGGCTTAATTCGTAGTCTCACTACCATATATTAACAGAATTTCTTAGGTTCATAAGTCTTACCATCCCGAAATACGGCGTAGATTATGGTGGTAAACTGACCGAAGCGAATATCCGATTTGTTTCCCTTCAGGAGAAACAATGGAAGCTTCGTGATGATTTTTACCAATATCAATTCCGATAATGTACATAAGAAAACTCCTTTTGTGTAAATGGTATGTAACAGGTAGAATCCTCGCTTCAATGCGGGTTACAATCTGGTTAGATATACGAAGTACAGCACATATGCGGCCAACATCCAGCTAATACGCAAAATCCTGCAAAGCAGAGGGAGCAGTCTCAATGAACGAAGTCACAAGTGCTTCAAGAGTGGTGACGCACACCTCTATCTATTACAGGATAATTGTGAAATAGGAATAAAAGAAAAGCAATAGATAGAAAAAGACTGCTTTGATTCCTATGTGTTTAGCATACCAGAGTGGTAGTGAATCTGTAAGGTATTCACCAATCAATCCATGTAATGAAATCAGCCAAGAAGTAGCAGAATCTTTTAATGGTGCAACATTTACAAAAACAACATTGACAGAGGATACAGTTATGTATAGAGTAAGTGGTGGTAATGCAGGAAAAGTTGGGTCATATGTATCAAGAACATCTCAAGGTGGAGGATTGCAATCACAGTTGGATTTGGCATTAAATCCTTCTTGGGGAAATACAACTGAAAATATTACAAAAGTTGTTGTTCCAAAAGAAACCACGATTTATGAAGGTGTCGCTGCACCACAGAACATTTATGACAGTCTTGGAAATACAATAGGTGTATTACCGGGAGGTGGGAATCAAGTATATATTCCAAAAGTGGAAGCGGGGTGGTTTAAATGATAAAATGTGAATGTAGCGAACGAATAGGAAGTGTGATTAATTCGTACCAATTATATGAAGAAATTAAAATGTTTTTTGAAGAACAAGTTAAAGAAGGCAGGTTTTCAGAAGTACCGGTAGAAAAACCGTATTGTAATGGGTTTGAGTGGAAAGCTGACAAATGGTACAAGTGTATTTGCTGTGGATGTCTTTGGGAATTTAAATATCCTGATTTCCCAGCAAAAGGTTTTGTCCGTAAGTTTGCTGATGGAATATATCACCAGAAGGAGATAGGGAAACATGAATATTAATGAACCAATTAGTAATCCTAAATTAGTCAGTGCAATTGAAGGATTAAGTAACAATAATGCAACACAACAGAAGTTTTTTGAAGAATTAGCACAAGCTAAATTATTGTGTCCTGCAGATATTCAATTACAGAATAGTACCAGAGATGGTAAAGAAATAGTTGTGGGAGAAGGGTCTTCAATATCTGTAAAGCATATCGAAGACACAGAAGGTAATAAGTTTTTAATGGCATTTACTGACTGGAAAGAATTATATAAATGGAATTCATCCAAAGAACAGCAAACGGTTATTTTTGGTTATAAGGATTTTCAGAGCATCATGAAGGAAGCGAGAGATGTATATTCAGGAATTGTAATAAATCCTTTTGGTGCAAATATTGTGATTACGCTTCCAATGCTTGATGGTTTGGAAAATGATTGCATAATTAAAAAAGAAGAACAGGTGCTTATAGGTATTCCAGCTGAATATCCAACTGAATTGATTAATAATCTATGTATATATTTTGATAAGGAAAAAAGCGTTGATAAGGCATTCTTATTATGGATGGTAAGAGGCGAAGAGGGAAGCTATTTACTAATATTGGATTCAAAAGAAGATCCTAATATTCTATATCCAAGAATTGGAAATTTCTGCAGTAGATTTCTAAAAGATAAGATGTTAGATATAGTTTCAGTGAATTCTGATTTTGGAAAGAATGTAATTAAAGAACACAAATCATTTTATGAAAGAGATTAATTCAATTATGGTTATACTTTCGGACTCCAAACAGCCTACAACTCCTGCACGTCTATTAATTAATCATCATGGCGGTTTCGAAGTAATTAAGAATTCATGATGTTAATTAATAGACACTAGCGAAATTTTGCCAAGTTGTGTATACGAACGAAGATTGCAAAATAAATATGCTGACATAACGCACTCCAAGCACATAATGTTGCTAAGGGTGCGTTTATTGTACCTGTTAAGTGGAATTATATGTCATCCGTCACGAAAATCGTGTCGTTTGTCGGATTTTTGTGAGTAAGAGACAAAAATGAGTATAATAATCCTTATGAATACAGATCAGGGACTGTTATGCTTGGAAAAGAAGGTGTATCAACTCTGGCAGGATATGGAGCATCTAACCTGGTATATGATAAAACAAACAACCAAACACTTGGAATGATAGCCGGAATACTGGCATCGACGGGATCAGCAAAAGGACTGAATATGGCAGATGCAAAATTGGGCTGGTCAAACAAAGGTGTGAAAGGTAATGTTGTTGAGAGTGTAACAGGGAATATAGAGACCAGAGTGGTAGTAAGGCTGATGTATTAGCTCAGAATAGGGCAAATGGAAATGTTGTAATAAATGAATATAAATCATCATTGACAGCACCGCTAACAAGTAATCAAAAAATTGCATTTCCTGAGATTTTTGAAAGTGGAGCAACTGTTGTTGGAAAAGGAAAAGGTATATTCTCTGGAGGATACCAGATTCCGCCAGGTACAAAAGTAACAATAATTCGACCAGAGTAGGAGGTATTATGTCGATAGTTGATAATAAAACAGTAGATGGCATAGCGTTAACGGATGATAATAATGGAATAATTTTACTGATAGCTGACCATATGGACTGGAGAGATGAATATCAGCATTTAGTAATGTTGCAAGAAAAGATTAATGTATATATCACCTTTCTTGAACAGAAGCAGTATGAAGATATCTACAAAGGAGAAAATATAACATATGGAATTATAGAAATTCATTTCTTATATAATTTAACCGCTAATGCAGAAAAGTTTTTACAGTCAGTTCAAAATCAAGTTGCTGAACTTGGTGTAAAGATACAATATTGTGTTTCGCAGGAGGGAGCAGATGAAGCTAGATAAAAACCAACAAAAGCAATTAATTAATGCAATATATATCTTCAGATAGAAGAGGATATAAAACAAAAACAAATATCATTTATAGTGTAAAGGATAATGCATTTATTCATTGTGATTTTCTTGTTGTAAATTCGCAGAAATTAGTTTATAGAATCTATATTAAAAATTATAATTATGATGACATTTTTTGGAAGGTTATGCAAATGCCAACTAATAGCAAAAAGAGTAATTCATTAAGGGCAAGTGGTGCTTTTAAGGCTCCTTCGATTTTATTAAAAAAGGGGGAAGTAGACCTTACAGATAAATATGATGAGCAAGCGGAATACCTTTTGGGATTAGTAGATGAGTGTAGTCATAATTTTATGGAAAAGTATGATATTGATGAGTATATTATTGATTATGAAGATGGTATGGATGAGGAAGTACTAAAGTGTTTAGCCTACATTAATATGAATAACATTGAGGAGGCTAAAAAAATAGCACAAGAATCAATCAATAATGGTAATAGAGGGAATTATGAGAATGGAGGGAAAGCTTTTTTTGATTGGATATTGATGCTTTAATAAGTATATCTAATTACATCTCTACGTAAGGATATCCGAAAAAACTGAATATTGTTTCGTTAAAGATTTAGAACGCATTGTTTTCATAGCACTTGTTGCTACATTAAAAGGTAAAAAAATCCTTGTTAAAGGCAACCATGATGATGTGTCTGATTACAGATATAAGCAGCTTTTTTATGATATATGCGATTACAGAGAGATACATGACTCATACGGTGGTAAGAATTATGACCTTGTGCTGTGTCACTATCCTATATTTTCATGGAAAGGCATGAATAAAGGTACGATCCTGTTATACGGTCACACCCACAACAGTGCAGAGGATGTATATTTTCAAAAGTGTCTGACTGGTATGGAAGCGAATAATTGCAGGCATGTAGGTGATAAGCCAATACAGGCATACAATGTAGGCTGCATGAAGCCGTGGATTGACTATGAGCCAAGAAGTCTGAAAGAGATTATCGAAAAGTATCATAATATAAAATGATAGTTTACTGATATATTAAAATACACTACTCTTCCATTATTGTTTATATGGAAGACCAAAACCTAAATATGGCATTATAATTAGCAAAATGGAGATAATGTGATGAATGAACAATGGTTTTTATTGGGTGATATACATGGCAGCGCACAGCCGGTTCACTATTTTTATCAAAAAAATAAGGAAAGATTGAGTTTGGATTCATCAGAAAACTATATGATTCTGCTTGGTGATGTTGGTGCAAATTTTGCTCTCACTGGTCAGAGAGATCATAAATTCAAATCAGAGCTTTCAAAACTGCCATTTACCTTTATATGTCTAAGAGGAAATCATGAAGCCAGAGTAAAAACGGTTATGGACAAAAATCCTGATGGATGGGAAACAATATCAAAATATGATGGTTCCATATTTGTTGAGAAAGAATTCCCTCACATTGAGTATTTAGCAGACGGACCGGCAGTATATAATTTTAAGTCTTATAAAACTTTATCTCTGCCCGGTGCTTACAGCGTGGACAAGTACTATCGTCAAGCCAGACATTTGACGTGGTATAAGGATGAGCAATTAAACGAAAAAGAAATGGAGCTCGGAAGAAAATTGTGCAGAAATGAGGCACCGTTTGATTTAGTACTTTCGCATACATGCCCATATCTATATGAACCAACCGATTTGTTTCTTGCAGGACTTGATCAGAGCACGGTTGATTCAACCATGGAAAGATATCTCGGCGAGATAGAATTTAATTTGGATTATAAGAGATGGACCTTTGGACATTTTCATGCCGACCGGCTGTATCCATGGGCTGATGGCAGACAGATGCTGATGCTATTCAACGAAAATGTTGTAAATCTGGATAAATTTATGAATATGACCGAAAAACAGTCGTTTAAAGATATTATTGCATAAAAGAGCAAATGTGGCACAAAAGCCTAAACCGCATCAATTCTTTGCAGGAGCTTTATTCGTAAACACCATCCTTCTTCCAGCATTGTTTTATATGGAAGCTCCAAAATTGGCTATTGTCATAAAGTAAATATTGATTGAGAAATTAGTGTAAAGAGGTTATAATTAAATCAAGAAATGATAATTTTTGTAAGGTAATGAGGAAAGGCGGTGTATCACATGACTATGTTACAGGAGCAGGCTGTTCGGATGATTCAGGATATGCCCGATGATAATGTAGGTTTTTTACTCGAAGTGATTCAACGATTAATACCAAAGAAAACATATACCAGTGTTATTTATCCGTCTCAGAAATCCGATGAAAAAATGCATGCGTTTAAAGAACTGGTAGTGACAAGATATGAGGCAAAAAAATATTTGCCGGATGACTTTGATCCGGATGCAGAGTTGGAAGCCGCAAGAAAGGAAAGATATGGTAGTATTGATTGATACGAATGTAATTATTGATTTTCTTGTTGCAAGAGAACCGTTTTATGAAAGTCTCGGTAGAAACAAGAAGATATGGTTTAATATATCAAATAAATAACATAATTGAGGCACGGAGTATTAATTCCGTGCCTCAATTGTTTTATCCGGATTACCTTTCTGTTGTAAAATAAAGGGCGTTATTTCAGTGCAGATATAATTTTGAAATATGGCTTGAAAAGGCTGTAATATTTCAGACCATCTGTCTCACCATAGCTCTTTGTGATGGCAGATCTTATGCCATTGAGATTCTTTGTTTTATTCTTGTTTTTTTCAAGAAAATCAACAAAATTTCCGGGATCATTAATATCACTGTGTGCGAAAATTATACCTGTAAAACGCTCTACCTTCTTTTTACGCGTGAGCTTTTCAGGCGTAAAAGAGTAGGATTTGTCTTTTATGGTTTTATAAATTGTCTGACCCTGTTTCATACCATAAACATGAACCAGCGTCTCATGAAGCTTGAGCAGATTGTCTTTTCCCATGCAGTTTAGGAAAGAATCTACCTCAAAATGGTTGAAGTCTTCGGATACTGCCGATACTTCAGAAATATCTGATGTATCAATGCTGTCAGTTGAGGATTTAGCCTCATCTGCTTCGTTTTTATTTGAGCTGTTACCAGAACCGTTATGAGGTGTCTGTTCGTCAGTGAATGGTAAGTCATCATTAGTCATAAGCTTATCAATTGACGGTAAGTCTTCGTTAGTTGAAAGCTCATCACTTAACGGTTCACTGTCTGTATAGCTGCTATGATTGCCCTCGATAAGCTCATTCAGATTATAAGACTTTGCAGTGATAGCATCATTATCGGTATTGGTATTGGCAGTATCTTCCTTGGATGGAATATCTGCTACTACCTGATACTTGATGTTTTTCCTTCTCTGGACAGCCTGTTTGCAAAAATTCACATTGAATCTGCGTACAGCGTATCCCTTATCTTTCCAGAACCTTACAGCAGGGTCATAGCCTGTGTCGTTGCTCATTATGATGTACTCATCAGCACCGGTCTCGGCTGACGCAGCATCACATTCGTTTTCACTGCAGGCACCGCCGCATCCCATCAGATACCCCATATAGGATACGAGCTGAAAATCAAGGGCGTTTGTGCCCTCATAGCATTCCTCAAATCGTATATTTATTTTATTGTTTTCAATAAGTCTGATGACTGACATGTATGACATGTGAGGTGATTTTTTTGTGTAAAAAACTACGATTTCATCATCCTCATCTGCCATATCAAACAGCATCAGCCAGTTGTCGTTGACATTTTCGCTGTCTACTAAAAAGTGTCTGATAATAATCACCATTAATCCGGATAAAGGTATTGTAGCATGTGTAGGAGAAAATGGCAAATAATATAGATTTAAGTAAATGTTAACAATACAAAGAGTGCAACATATGATATAATTTTAATATATTTTGAAAATGAAGGGGAAATAGATTTGACAGATATTGATGAAGTTAATGATGTGATACAGGAAACAGATGAAGAAACATATGCGTTGGACTTTGAATTTACAGAGGAAAAGGAATATAAAACAGTACAGAAATATGAGCTTGTGACGATTCTATCGTATCTTATAGGTGTAAGAAATGAGATACTTGATGATATGTGCAGTGATGAGTATGTGGAGCTTTTAAACAGCTTAAGAGAAAGTACAAATGCGAGGATACTCAGATATCTGTGTAAGGCACGTACAAGTCTGCTGCGCAACTATAAAAAAACAGACAATGAAATAAAATATAATCTGGGTAATATAAACAGGATGGAGTGGTTTGATGCAGAGAATATAAATAAGCTTGAGAGCTGGGAAGTGCATATTATATTGTATAATTCATCGGCTGACAAGTATTGCGTACATATTAACAAGCTGATAAATGAGCACGTGGATGCATGCAAAAAGCTTTTCCCAGACTGGGTAAAATGGGAGTATATCAGGGATTTGTTTGTCATAGCGGATTATGAAAAGCCAAAGAAGCTAAAGGCAGAGTTTACTGTCTATAAAGAGCACAGAAAAGAGTATCCATACGGGATGTACATTCACTGGCGCCCGGATGGCAGGGGAAATCTGCTCAATTCCGACGGACGTATATTAAAGACAATATACAGACAGCATGGTGATTATTTCAATGACGGTTCAAAATACAGGGATGCAGTGGAAGATACAAAGGAAAATATATATGAGTTTATCCGTGAAAGTATGCGTGTTGTGATAGTTGTGGATTGTGAAAATTCTGATGTATACAAGCTGTATGGAGTATTAAAAAACTTAAATTCTGAGCAAATGTCCAAAATAGAAAAAATTATACTTTATGATGATTATCATACATCCTGTGGATGGGACTGGCTGGAAAAATTCATACATATCCCTGTATTCCACGAGGAGGTGGAACGTGTGACAGACCGAAAGTCGCTTGTTGATATAAAGATGACTGCGGGAGTGTGTGAGGCGTATTATAAGGACAACATAGACTCGTTTATTTTGTGCTCAAGTGATTCGGATTACTGGGGACTTATTTCATCGGTAAAGGATGCTCATTTCCTCGTGATGTACGAATATAGCAAGTGCGGACAGTCAATCAAGGATGCACTTACAAAAAGATGTATATTTCATTGTTCAATAGACGATTTCTATACAGGAAATGCAAGTGATTTAAAGAAAAAAGTCATGATAAGTGAATTGAAAAATCTGACAAATGATATTGTCGGAAAAAATGGCTGGGAGATGACAAGACAGATATACGAGAGGACTAAAATTACATCGACAGAGCGAGAAATGAAGGATTTTTACAATAAATATGTTAAGTCATTGCGGTTAAAAATTAATGAGGACGGAGTATTCGAGATTGTGGTCAATGAATATTGATTATCGTAAAACTGTTTTATGTAATTATTGTCGGTCACACATGTATTGTGTGAAGGTTAAGCCTTATTTTAGCGGAAAGAGTGGGAAAGTATGATGAAACCGATGCTTGAAATCTGCTGTGGCAGCTTTTCGGATGTGAAAACAGCATATGAAAATGGTGCAGACAGGGTTGAACTGAACAGTGCCCTATATATGGGAGGGCTGACACCTACACTCGCCAATTTAATATATGCAAAGGAGAACTGCAATATACCGGTAGTGGCAATGGTTCGGCCGAGGGGCGGTGGATTTTGCTATTCGGATGAAGAATACGAAACTATGCTTATGGATGCAAAAATTCTTTTAGAGCATGGAGCAGACGGTATTGCGTTTGGATTTCTGACAGAGGAAAAAATGCTTGACAAAAAGCGCACGAAGGAAATGATAGAGCTCATTCATGAGTGTGGCAGGGAAGCTGTGTTTCACCGCGCCTTTGACTGCATAGATAATCAGGACAGTGCAGCGGAGATGCTTATTATGCTTGGCGCAGATCGTATCCTCACAAGCGGTGGAGCAGTAAATGTATGGGATGGCAGAAAACAGCTTAAGCATCTTCAAAATCAATATGGAAAAGATATTACGATTCTGGCTGGAAGCGGCGTGAATGATACCAATGTGAGAGCACTTATCGAATACACAGGTATTACGCAGGTGCACAGCTCGTGTGGCTCATGGAAGTGTGATGTGACAGCAGCGGGCAATGCAGTGGATTTTTCGTATGATGAAGCGATGAAAAACTGCTATCAGTGTGCGGATGCAGGTAAGGTTAGGAAGCTTGCGGAAGAGGTAAGTGGAGTGTAAATTATTTGATTTTGTGATGCAATCCTATTATTAGGATAGTGATACAGAAGATTTTATAAACACATATATGAAAAATAATAAAAAAGAAAAGGTAGGTGACTTATAATGAGTATGGTTTGTTTTCATAATCCGGATGAGGAAAATGGATACCTAAGTAACTGGTATTTAAGTGAGTTTGAATGTGATGGAATAAGATTTTCATCGATGGAACAGTACATGATGTATCAAAAAGCAATTTGTTTTGGTGATACAAAAATAGCGGAAAAGATTCTTGAAACTACAGATGTTGCACAAATTAAGGCTTTGGGAAGAAAGGTTTCAAATTATAATGAAACAATCTGGAATGGAAAGCGACAGATTCTTGTTTACAATGGACTTTGTGCAAAATTTCAAAATCCAGAATTGAAAGCCAAATTAAAAGCTACAGGAGATGCCGTTTTAGCGGAATGTGCTGTGAGGGACTGCATATGGGAAATTGGATTGTCGATGACAGATTCTAAAAGACTGGAAATGGATAAGTGGAGAGGACAGAATCTGCTCGGCTTTGCACTTATGATTGTGAGAGATGCATTATAGATATGAGAAGATATTTTTGGCCCCAACAACCAAATCCATTTGACATTTTTGGTACACAGGCTGATGAGCTGCAGGATAAGCTCTTTGAGGGACAGCCGACTATCTTGTCGATGCCGTAAAGAGAAGATTTGGACTTGAATAATACATATACAATTAAATACCGGATTGTGTTATAATATGTCTGTCGGCGGATTCGTCGGCAGACTTTTTTTTAGGAGAGTAAAATGAGAGTATTAACAGATTTAGAGCCAAAGAATGTTTTTTCGTTTTTCGAGGATATATGCAGTATTCCTCATCCATCATACAAGGAAGAGAAAATCAGTAATTATCTGGTGGAGTTTGCAAAGGCAAGAGGCCTTGAGCATTACCAGGATGAGCTTCACAATGTGATAATCATAAAGGAAGCATCAGAAGGATACGAGGATGTGGAGCCAATCATACTGCAGGGGCACATGGATATGGTTTGCGAGAAGGCACCTGACTGTGATAAGGATATGGACGAGGAAGGCCTGGACCTTTTGATAGATGGTGATTTTATCTCGGCAAAGGGCACTACACTCGGTGGAGATGACGGTATCGCGGTGGCATATGCGCTTGCTATTTTGGACGATGACAGCCTGGCACATCCACGCCTTGAGTTTGTATGCACTGTATGCGAGGAGGTCGGCATGGAGGGTGCTACAGGCATCGATGTGTCTATGCTTAAGGGAAAGAAGCTTCTTAATATGGACAGCGAGGAGGAGGGCGTGATGCTCGCAAGCTGCGCCGGTGGATGCAGAGCCGATGTGAAGCTGCCTGTAGAGAGAGAGACAGTGAGCGGAACAAAGCTTACTGTGAGCTTATCAGGTCTCACCGGCGGACACTCAGGCTCAGAGATTGATAAGGGAAGGGGCAATGCCAATACTCTTATGTCCAGACTGCTTCGCGACGCATCGGCACCTGTAGCTATAGCTTCTATAGATGGCGGCAGAAAGGATAATGCCATTCCAAGAGAGTGTACTGCACAGATTATTGTAGCACCTGATGAGGCTGCGGCAGTGAAGGCTTCGATAGAACAGGCAGCAGCTGAGATTGCGGAGGAGTTTAAGGCATCTGATCCTGACCTTAAGCTTGCTGTGTCAGAGGAGACTGACTGTAGTGAGTCAGCTATAAGTGCAAAGGACAGCGCAAGGGTTATCGCACTTATCGAGGCACTGCCAAACGGCATCATCAGAATGAGCCGGGAAATCGATAAGCTTGTTGAGACCTCGCTTAATCTGGGAGTTTTAAAATCAGACGATGCTGCTGTCACTTTAAGATACGCAGTCAGAAGCTCTGTCGGTGTGGCTAAAAAAAGCCTTAAGAACCAGCTTGTATGCATAGCAGGCGCTTTTGCGGCAGAGGTTACATTTGAGGGTGATTATCCTGCATGGGAGTACAAGAAGGATTCAAAGCTCCGCGAGGATATGGTACGGATTTTTGAGGAGATGTATGGCAAAAAGCCTACAGTTGAGGCTATTCATGCCGGTGTCGAGTGCGGACTTTTAAGTGGCAAGATTGAAGGACTCGACTGCATATCAATGGGGCCTGACATGTATGATATCCATACGACTGAGGAGAGGCTTTCCATATCCTCTGCAAAGAGGTCATATGAGTATATACTCAGAGTGATTGCGTGCAAATAAATAGTTATTCAAGGCTTTTGATAAAGGAAAGAGGTGTCATATGATACCTCTTTTTAAATGCCCTGTGAAAATAGCTCAGATTGTGAAATCCGACAGACAGTGAGACATCTAAAATTGAGGTGTTGCCGCGCTCGAACTGTTCCACGGATTTTTCAAGACGCACATTGTTGATATACTGCACGCAGGTCATGTTCATGTGTTTTTTGAAGAAACGCATGAAGTGGTATTCACTGAAATAGCAAAGCCCGGCAAGCTCTGCAACCTGGATGCTTTCGGCATAGTGCACCTCGATGTAATCGAGCACATTTTTGAGCTTATCGGAGGATGTGTTGACACCAAAATCAGCATTTTTTTCACTGTATTGTAGCAATAGAAATATTGCCTGAAGCAGAAATGCCTTTAGAGCCAGCTCATAGCCGAATTCCTGACGGGAGTATAGATTTGTTATGCGCATGAAGCATTTGCAAAGGGATGAATATGCCGGATGCTTCGGTGCAATCAGGTAAGGCATGGCAAACTCATGGTTGATTAGCGGAGTCAGATATCTTGAAGAGCATATATCGGTATTGTTTCCACCTAAAAAATTGATATGGAATACATACGTTTCCGAGTAAAATTCGTCGCAGTCCCTTATTGAAATGGAATGCAGCAGCAGTGGCGGGATAAAGATGATATCGCCTTCCTTTGCTTCATATTCGAGCAAATCAATCTGATAGGTGCATGAGCCCTTTGTAATCAGTGTGAGCTCTGCCTCATCGTGCCAGTGTGTAGTGATGACAGGGTAATCTGCTGCAAGTCTTGTTATATATTTCTGAACTGGGAAAAATACTTCTCCGTGCTTTGCGTTTTCTTTCTGCCCGAGGGCAGGCTGATTATTGTTTTTCATATTGTTGTTTCTCCATAGCTTTTAAAACTATACCCTTTAAAATTATAAGAGCAGTATTGTGTTATAAAATGAAAAAATATTGCAAGAATTTATACTAACCACTTTCTATAATAGCAGTATAATACATCAAGGCAAAGTGCTCAAGATGTAAATGAGTGCAAAATTTATGATTAGATAAGAGGTACACATTATGGAGAGAAAATGGTGGCATGACAAGGTGGCATATCAGATTTATCCAAAGAGCTTTCTGGATACAAACGGTGACGGAATAGGAGATTTAAGAGGTATCATTTCAAAGCTGGATTATTTAAAATCGCTTGGAATTGACATCATATGGCTGTCTCCGATATATAAATCGCCATTTGTGGATCAGGGCTATGACATATCTGATTACTATGCGATAGCTGAAGAGTTCGGTACTATGGAGGAGTTTGATGAGCTCCTTGCCGAGGCAAAGAAGCGTGATATGCACATCATCATGGATCTGGTAATAAATCACTGCTCGGATAAGCACGAATGGTTTCAAAAGGCACTTAAGGATCCGGATGGAGAGTATGCTGATTACTTTTATTTCAGAAAAGGTAAAAACGGCAATCCGCCGAGCAATTACCGCTCTTATTTTGGCGGAAGCTGCTGGGAGAAGGTGCCGGGCACGGACAAGTATTATCTGCACATGTTTGCGAAGGAGCAGCCGGATTTAAACTGGGAGAATGAAAAGCTAAGACAAAAGCTTTATGAGATGATTAACTGGTGGCTGGATAAGGGCTTGTCAGGATTTAGAATAGATGCGATAATCAATATAAAGAAAAATCTCGATTTCCCTGATTTTGAGCCGGATGCAGAGGACGGACTGGCTGCCTGCTACAAGATGGTTGAAAGTGCAGAAGGTGTCGGAGAGCTCTTAGAGGAATTAAAGAACAATACATTTAAGAAGTATGATGCATTTACGGTTGGCGAGGTATTCAATATGAAGCCTGAGGAGCTGCCGGAGTTTATCGGTGAGAATGGGCATTTTTCAACGATATTTGATTTTTGTGCACAGTGCTTAAGTGATGGAGAGCATGGCTGGTATGATGCACCGGAAATAGATTTTGACACATGGAGAAAGACCATTCTTGGTTCACAGCTTGAGACAGAAAAGTACGGCTTTAAGGCCAATATCATAGAAAATCATGATGAGCCGAGAGGTGCCTCAAGATTTTTACCAAAGCATGCTCAAAATCCTGCCGGAATAAAGATGTTAGGAACTGTCAGCGTACTGCTTCGAGGCATTCCGTTTATATACCAGGGACAGGAAATCGGTATGCAAAATGCAAAATGGAACAGTATAGATGAGTATGACGATATCAGTACAAAGGATCAGTACAAGGCAGCACTTGCAGCAGGCTTATCAAAGGAGCAGGCACTTGCAGCCTGTGGAAGGATGAGCAGGGATAATGCAAGGACACCTATGCAGTGGAGTGATGAGGCAAATGCCGGTTTTACCACAGCAAAGCCATGGCTTAAGGTCAATGAAAACTATAAGGCTATCAATGTTGCGGCGCAGGAAAAGGATCCTTCATCTGTTTTGAACTATTACAGAAGGCTTGTGGCACTCAGAAAGTCAGATGAATTTAAGGAGCTGTTCACCTACGGCAGATGTGTTCCGGCATATGAGGATACAGATGGCATCATGGCTTATTACAGAGAGGATGAAAATAAGCGCGTGCTGGTTGTGGCAAATTTTGGCAGTAAAGAGGCACAAATCAGGCTTGATGGCAGTGTGAAAAAGGTGCTTTTGTCCAACACAAATGATGCTGAAAAGAGCACTGTTTCAGTGGGAGCATCCGAGCTTAAGCTTGAAAGCTGTGAGGTTTTGGTGGCGCTTGTAAAATAGCATAATTTGATATAGCATTAAAGAAACCAGGCTGAATTTTTACAAAAAGAGGCAGCTAAAAGAGATAACAAAAAGAGATAACGAAAAGAGATAATGAAGAGACAAGGAGGGCATAATGAGCAAAAACAATAACGAAAAATGGTGGAAAAAGGCGGTAGTTTACCAGATTTATCCAAAGAGCTTTCAGGATTCTAACGGAGACGGCTTTGGTGATTTACAGGGTATCATCAAAAGACTTGATTATCTTGAGACGCTTGGAATCAATGCAATATGGCTTTCGCCGGTATTCAAATCACCGCAGGCGGACAACGGTTATGACATTTCGGATTACAGGGATATTGATCCGACGTTTGGCAGTCTCGATGATATGGAGGAGCTCATAAACGAGGCAAAGAAGCACAATATAAGGATTATGATGGATCTTGTCTTAAATCATTCTTCAAACGAGCACAGGTGGTTCAAGGAGGCTAAAAAGAGCAAGGACAATCCATACCATGACTACTATATTTGGAGAGATGGAGATGAAGGCGTGCCGCCAAGTGATATGAAGGCTTGTTTCGGTGGAAGCGCATGGGAATATGTGCCGGAAATCGGACAGTATTATTTCCATCAGTTTTTACCGGAGCAGCCGGATTTAAACTGGGAGAATCCAAAGGTCAGAAGAGCAATCTACGATATGATTCTCTGGTGGATGGACAAGGGAGTCGGCGGCTTCAGACTTGATGTAATCGACCAGATAGCAAAAGAGCCGGACAAGAGAATCACCATAAACGGACCAAGGCTTCAGGAATATTTTAAGGAACTGAGCAGGGAGACATTCCAGAAGGGCGACCTGATTACCGTGGGTGAGGCATGGGGCGCAGACACAGAGCGTGCAAAGCTTTACAGCAATCCGGATGGCAGCGAGTTTTCTATGGTGTTCCAGTTTGAGCACATAGGGCTTGACCAGAAGGAGGGCGGCGAGAAATGGGACCTTGCACCGCTTCCGTTTAAAAAGCTCAAAAAGATAATGGCTCACTGGCAGAATGAGCTCTACAACTGTGGCTGGAACAGTCTGTTCTGGGACAATCATGACCTGCCGCGTATCGTGTCAAGATGGGGCAATGACAGGGAGTACAGAGTGGAATCTGCAAAGATGCTTGCTATATTGCTGCACGGCATGCAGGGTACACCATACATCTATCAGGGCGAGGAGCTGGGCATGACAAATGTACAGTATGATATCGAGGATTATAAGGACTGTGAAATCATAAACATGTACCATGAGCGCCTTGAAAAAGGATACTCAAAGGATGAAATCATGAAGTCCATTTACGCAAAGGGCCGTGACAATGCAAGGACGCCTATGCAGTGGGATGACTCGGCAAATGCCGGCTTCACCACAGGAACACCTTGGATAAAGGTAAATGACAATTACGACAAAATAAATGCCAAATCACAGGTGGATGACCCTGATTCAATCTTTAGCTGCTACAAGAAGCTTGTTCAGCTGAGAAAGGATTATCCGGTATTTGTTGATGGTAAATTCACACTTTTACTTGAGGATGATGAGAATATTTTTGCATACAGCAGAAAGAATGAAGAAAAAACCATGATTGTTGTGTGCAATTTCTTTGACAAGGAGATACCAATGCCGCTTGCAAAGGAGTGTGAGGGCATGGAGGTGCTGATTTCAAATTATAAGGATACCTCTGATATGTCAGTGCTCAGACCTTATGAGGCCAGGATGTATATACGATAGATAAAATTGATACCGCTTGTTTTTATAAAGGTGTTTTATAAAAGCAGGCGGTATTATTGTATTTTTTAAGGATAATGTATATAATAAGTTACCGAAAAAATTCAATGGACGATGAAAGGAACCAATTCCATGTTTGATATAATAATAATAGGCAGTGGTCCGGCAGGACTGTCTGCAGCAATATATGCAAAGAGAGCCAATCTGAATGTGGCAGTAGCAGAAAAAGAATACGAGGGGACAGGCCAGATAGCCGAGAGCGGAAATGTGAACAACTATCTGGGGCTTCCAAACATAAACGGATACGACCTGGGAGAAAAATTCAGGGAGCATGCAGTGTCTCTTGATGTAGAATTTATCGAAAAAGAAGCAGTGCAGATAGAAGCAGTGCAAAATGGTGAGAAAGAAGAATCAGTGATATACAGAGTGAAATTCGATGATGACACGATAGCAGAGGCAAGAGCGCTCATCTATACCGCAGGAGCATATCCGAGAAAGGCAGGAGTGCCGGGAGAGGATGAGTATACCGGAAAGGGAGTATCTTACTGCGCAATCTGTGACGGAGCATTCTATAAAGGAAAGACAGCCGCAGTGCTGGGCGGCGGAGATACCGCTTTGGATGATGCATTATATCTGTCCGATATATGTGAGAAGGTCTATCTGGTTCACAGAAGAGACAGCTTCCGCGGTGCACAGAGCACAGTTGAGCTCTTAAAGCAGAAAGAAAATGTAGAACTTGTCCTAAACGAAACAGTGACAGAAATATATGGAGAAAAAAAGCCGACAGGCATAAAGCTTAAAAGTGGCAGGACACTGGCTGTAGACGGAGTATTCGTGGCATATGGCTCAGTACCGCAGTCAGAGCTTATAAAGAATCTGGTGCAGCTCGATGAGAGAGGATATGTAGTGGCAGGTGAGGACGGCATCACATATGCTGCAACAAAAAATGGTGACCATGATAGAAGTGTCCAGCCGGGACTGTATGTGGCGGGAGATGTCCGTACCAAGACACTGCGTCAGGTGGTAACAGCAGTATCTGACGGAGCAAATGCCGCAACGACAGCCGCAGAGTATTTAAGGGACATCAATGGCTATAAACAAAATATATAACCACGCACAAATAATTTGTATAACTGATAGCATTGACTTTCAACACACACGTTTGTATAATAATCTCATCAATTCCTAGTAACACAATAGACTATGTAAGAATTAACGAGAAGAAGAAAACAATGAGATTTAATACAAGCTTACTTCATGCCGGCGTGACAAAAGAGACAAATGGCTCTACACTGCCACCGGTATATCAGACAAGCGCCTTCGAGCAGGAGAGCGCGGCAGATCTGGAAAAAATATTTGAAAACAAAGCTCCGGGCTACTGTTACACAAGAGTTGCCAATCCTACGATTACAGCTTTTGAGAACAGAATAACAAAGCTCGAGGGAGGAATAGCATCGGTGGCATGCGCATCAGGCATGGCGGCACTGATGAATACCTTCTTAAATATACTAAGCAGTGGAGATGAGCTCATCTCAAGCGCCAGCCTCTACGGTGGCACAATAGATTTGTTCCATGATCTTGAGGCCTTCGGCATCACAACCAGATATGTCGAGAACAACAACTGGCAGCAGATAGAGGACAGCATCAATGAGCATACCAGACTGATTTTTGCAGAGACTATCGGTAATCCATGTCTGGATGTCACAGATATTGAGAAGCTTGCAGAGATAGCACACGCACATGATATACCGCTTGTAGTTGACAATACCACATCGACAGCTTACCTGATACAGGTTTTAAAGCATGGAGCTGATATCGTGGTCAATTCATCTTCCAAATATATCAATGGAAGCAGCAATGCAATCAGTGGTATTCTGACAGACTCAGGTAAGTTCAAATGGGACAAGAACAGATATCCGGGTTTTGCAGATTATGTGAAGTATGGACCTATGGCATTTGTCGCAAAGCTGAGAAACAGCCTTTTCAGAAATATGGGTGCCTGTTTAGCTCCGGTGAATGCATACTTAAATATTATAGGACTTGAGACACTCGGTCTTAGAATGGAAAGAGAATGTTCTAATGCACTCGAGCTTGCGTCGTGGATAGAAAACAATTATCCTGACATAAAGGTTAATTATCCGGGGCTTTGTAGCAGCAAATGGCATGAAATAGCAAAAAAACAGCTCACAAACGGCTATGGAGCAATCCTTACAATCAGGGTTGGCAGCAAGGAAAAGGCATTTAAATTTATAGACAGCCTGACGATTCCATACACACTCAGCAATATCGGAGACACAAAGACACTTGTCATTCATCCGGGCTCCACAATCAGTCTTCACAGCACAGATAAGCAGAAGGAGGATGCAGGAGTATTTGAGGATCTTATAAGAGTCAGTGTGGGTATCGAGGATATAGATGACCTCAAGGATGATTTTGCACAGGCTTTTGCAAATATAGCTGATTAAGCCATAATAATAAGGTATCAATGTGTATGCAAATGAGAGCGTGCATATGCATTTACATATAAAACAAAACATTAACATATTTACACAGTAAGGAGATTAAAAATGGCGGAGAAAGTTGATTACGCGGCCCTAAAAAAGGGCGGTTTCATGAGACAGAAGCAAAAGGGCTGTTTCTCGCTTAGAATTGCGGTTGTAGGAGGAAATCTTACAGCAGAAAATATCAAAACAGTAGCAGAGGTTGCTGAGAAATACGGACACGGATATGTTCATATGACATCGCGTCAGGGTATTGAGATTCCTTTTATCAAGGTTGAGGATATCAATGTGGTAAAAGAGGAACTGGCAAAGGGCGGTGTAGGAACAGGTGTCTGCGGACCAAGAGTACGTACTGTCACAGCGTGTCAGGGCTCAGAAATCTGTCCTAGCGGATGTATCGATACATACACTCTGGCTAAGGAACTTGATGAAAGATACTTCGGAAGAGAGCTTCCTCACAAGTTCAAGTTTGGTGTCACAGGCTGTCAGAATAACTGCTTAAAGGCTGAGGAAAACGATGTCGGAATCAAGGGCGGCATGACAGTAGAGTGCAGCCATGACGATTGTATCCAGTGTGGTGTATGTGTGAAGGCATGCCGCGAGGGTGCACTTTCGATGGAGGATGGCAGGATTATCATCGACAGAGACAAATGTAACAACTGTGCGCGCTGCGTAAAGAGCTGTCCGACAGATGCATGGAAGGGAACTCCGGGATATATCGTATCGTTTGGAGGACTTTTCGGAAACCACATCTATAAAGGAGAGCAGCTTGTTCCGATTATCCGCGACAAGGAAACTCTTTTCAGAGTGACAGATGCAGCAATTAGTTTCTTCGAGAAGCATGCAAATGGTGGTGAGCGTTTCAGACTTACTCTTCAGAGAGTGGGCGAGGAAGAGTTCAAAAAAGAGATTCAGGCAGCATACGAGGGTAAATAATCCCCGTGTATAGCAGGAAATATCCGGCATGCATAAACAACAACGGTTACGGCAAAAATATAATAAATATGAGTATAGGAAGGGAGATGCAAAATGGCAGATATAGCATTCGACGATCAGGTAGATATAACTGACAAGGTTTGCCCTCTTACATTTGTAAAGGCAAAGGTAGCAATAGAGGAATTAGATGACGGTGAGGTGCTTGCAATCCGTATGAATGATGGAGAGCCGGTACAGAATGTTCCAAGAAGCATGAAGGAAGAGGGACACAAGATACTTAAGCTCGAGGACAACGAGGATGGAACATACACTCTTTACGTCAGAAAGGTTGAGGACTAATCATGGCAGCAAGAATTTCAAAGGCTGATTTCGATGAAAAAGTATTAAAAAGCAAGCTTCCGGTAATTGTTGATTTTTACTCGGATTCATGTGTGGCCTGCAAGAAGCTGGCACCGGTTCTCGGAGATATCGAGGATGATTATGAGGATAAGCTTCACGTATACAAGGTCAACACAAACTTTGACGGAGAGCTCGCTGATGAGTATGAGGTGACTGCGAATCCGACACTGCTTTTCGTAAAAGACGCAGAGGTCTTAGACAGAAAGATCGGCGTACAAAAGCCTGCCGATTTGAAGGCGTGGGTTGAAGCATTATTATAGTTTTTAGATTATTATATAAAGCAGTCTGATACAGGATAATAACACTTACAGATACCACAATCTGTGACACAGGAGGAAATAAAATGACTATCACAGTAGCAGGAGAGAAGAAAGAATATAAGGATGGACTTACATTACCGGAGCTTATCGAGCTTGAGAATGTAGATATGCCTGAGTATGTAACAGTTTCAATAAATGAGGAATTTGTTGCCACAGAGGATAAGCCAAAGACAGTGCTTAAGGATGGCGACAATGTAGAGTTCCTTTACTTCATGGGAGGTGGATGCTAATGGCAATGACTGATGAGCAGATCGAGCGCTATTCACGCCACATTATCCTTAATGAGGTGGGCGTTAAAGGTCAGAAGAAATTATTAAAGGGCAAGGTGCTTATTATCGGTGCCGGCGGACTTGGAGCTCCGGCAGCCATGTATCTTGCAGCAGCAGGAGTTGGCACAATCGGTATTGTGGATGCGGATGAGGTAGATTTATCCAACCTGCAGAGACAGATTATCCACGGAACAGCCGATGTGGGAAAAGCCAAGGTAAAGTCAGCAAAAGAGACAATGAACGCCATGAACCCGGATGTTCAGGTCAATACATACCGTATGTTTGTAGATGCGTCAAACATCAGAGAGCTTATCAGGGATTATGATTTCATCATAGATGGAACTGACAATTTCCCGGCAAAGTTCTTAATCAACGATGCATGTGTGCTTGAGAAAAAGCCGTTTTCACATGCAGGAATCATCCGTTTCAAGGGTCAGCTCATGACATATGTGCCGGGAGAGGGACCTTGCTACAGATGTGTATTCAAGAATCCGCCACCAAAGGATGCAGTGCCTACATGTAAGCAGGCAGGCGTTATCGGAGCTATGGGCGGAGTAATCGGTTCGCTTCAGGCTATGGAGGCTATCAAGTATTTAATCGGTGTTGGAGAGCTGCTCACAGGATATCTGCTTACATATGATGCACTCACCATGGAGTTCCACAAGATTAAGCTTCCAAAGGATACACACAACTGTGCAGTCTGTGGCGACCATCCGACTATTCTCGAGCCAATCGACTACGAGCAGGAGGTCTGCGAGGAGACAGCGGGCAGATTTGATGCACCTCGTACACAGGAATAAAAAGACAGTAAGGAAAGGAACGATATGAGTATCATAAGAATGAAATATCCGTTTCTGGATGAAATAGCAAAATATGCTAAAGAGCATCTGCCGGAGGAGGCGTGTGGTCTGATAGCAGGCAGTGAGGACGAAAACGGTCGTCTCATCACAAAGGTATATTACCTGACGAATACAGACCATGCCGAGGACCATTTCACAATGGATCCAAAGGAGCAGCTGGCAGCCATAAAGGACATGAGAGCAAACGGCCTTAAGCCGCTTGGCAACTGGCATTCACATCCGTCTAGCCCTTCAAGGCCATCGGATGAGGATATAAAGCTTGCATACGATCCAAATGCGAGCTACATGATAATGTCGCTTATGGCAGAAAATCCTGTAATCAACTCGTTTCATATCGAGGGTGGACAGGTCACGAAAGAGGATTTACGAATATATTCTGATGAATATTACTTCTAAATCATATGTTAATGTTTTGAGTCGCAGCGAAAGCTGCAAAGAAAAGTCAGCTTCATCGAAGATGGCTTTTCTTTTTTAGAGAAAGATGTTATTATAGCATGTATATTTAATAAAACGAAAGAGCGTTCGAAAATGAAATTAAAAACGAAGGAACTTACAACATGTGCACTTTTTGCGGCACTTATAGCAGTTGGAGCATTTATCAAGATTGATATTCCGCTTCCTATGTACACCATGCATTTTACATTACAGTGGTTCTTTGTGCTGATGGCGGGATTTCTGCTCGGGGCAAAGCTGGCATCGCTTAGCGTGATAGTATATTTGTGCATCGGACTGGTGGGAGTGCCTGTATTTGCGGCAGGCGGTGGTCCTACATACATTTTAAGACCGGGATTTGGGTTCCTCTTAGGCTTTGTGCTTGCCGCATTTTTAATCGGAGCCATCACGGAAAAGCTTAAAAAGACCAATGCGTTTACACTCATTCTTCCGGCAACGGTCGGACTGGTGGCATATTATACAGTTGGAGCGATATACTTTTACTGCATGAAGAATTTCTATGCGGCAACATCTGTCAGCTGGGGCATCGTAATAGTAGATTACTGTCTGATAACTGTTGCACCGGACTTTATATTATGCGTATCGGCAGCAGTGTTTTCTGCCAAGCTTCGTCCTGTTTTTGAAGGAATGCTCAATGGATACAGTGTGAAGCATAAGGCAAAAAATAAAGCATAAAGCGTATAATAAAGTATAAAATAAGGCATGAAATATATATGAAATAAAGTATGGATATGGTATTACAGGGAGATAAAAATGGCGTATTTTCCGATGTTTGTGGATATGACGGAAAGAGAGTGCCTGATCGTTGGCGGTGGAAATGTGGCATACCGCAAGGTGATCGTAATGCTGGATTTTGGCGCGAAGGTCACGGTTGTGGCAGAGGATATATGTGATGAGCTGAGAAAGCTTACAATTGATGATATAGCAAGCGAGGATAAAACGGGCTCATATACGGCAAATATAGAAAACAATAAGACGGATTCAGATGCAGCTGACAGAATTACGATTATAAAAAGAAAGTTTAATCAAAAAGACTGTGACGGCATGGAAATGGTTATCGCTGCCACTGATGACAATGCTTTAAATCATGAGATTGCAGAGTATTGCAAAGCTAAGAACATCATGGTAAATGCGGTCGATCAGAAGGCTGATTGCAGCTTTATTTTTCCGTCATACATAAAGGAAAAGAATCTTGTTGCGGCATTTTCGAGCGGAGGAAACAGCCCTGTGCTGACTCAGTATCTGAAATGCAAAGAACAGGAGATTCTTACTCCGTTTCTTGGTGAGCTGAACGAATACATGGGACAGATCCGCGAAAAAGTAATAGCGCAATATGACACGGAAGCCGAGAGAAGGCGTGTATTTAAAGAAATGTTGTGTGCAGCTATTGATAATGGAAGGATTCCGGAAATATAGTTTAAAGTATGGTATTGCAGATTTTAAGTTGTTGTTCATTTATAAATTATAAATGGAAAATGGCATGATCCGTAGGAGAGTAAAATGAGGTATTTAATAGGAACGAGAGGCTCAAAGCTTGCGCTTGTTCAGACTGATTACGTGATAGATAAGTTAAAAAGAGCATATCCGGATGATGATTTTAAGGCTGTTATCATAAAGACAACAGGCGATTTAGAGCAGAAAAAGGCACTCGATAAGATTGGCTCAAAGGGTATCTTCGTAAACGAGATAGAGGACGAGCTTTTATCGGGAAAGATTCATATGGCAGTCCATTCCATGAAGGATATGCCTGATGAACCGGCAGCAGGGCTTACATTTGCAAAGGCATGGAAGCGTGAAGATCCAAGGGATGTTTTGGTGCTAAAAAATGCTGCTTCACTGGATGAGCTTCCTCATGGTGCCGTGATAGGAACCGGAAGCAAGCGCAGAAAGTATCAGCTTTTAAAGCTGCGTCCTGACCTTAAGGTGGTTGGCATACGCGGAAATATCGATACAAGGCTTCGTAAGCTATATGATGGTGAAATTATATATGAAGAGGTTGCCGATAATACTGTAAATAACAGTGAGATAGCTAACGAAAAACAGAATAAGTATAACGAATACAGGCTGGATGGAATCGTACTTGCAGCGGCGGGAATAAAGCGTATCGGAAGAGATTCTGAGATCACACAGTACTTTTCGGAGGATGATATGATTCCGGCTCCGGCACAGGGCACACTGGCGATTGAGCTACGTGCTGACAATGCTAAGCTGATGGCAAAGCTTGATGCTTTGTCAGATGAGAAAACCAATCTGTGCGCAGGCATTGAGAGAGAATTTTTAAAGCAAATCGGTGGAAACTGTCATCTGCCTGTGGCTGCATACTGTGATATTGTAAGTGAAAAAGACCGCGGTAATGACAGCAACAAAAATAACAGGCTAAAGCTTCTTGCGATGTTTGGCTCGGAGGATGGAAAACAGCTTGCAAGGACAGAGCAGATATGGGATATTACATCAGACAGAAACAATATTGTGGAGCGTGCGGTGCACGATATTCGGTATAAATTGGAAAGTAATTAGGAAAATCATGAGAGAAAACACAGGAAAAGTAGTATTAGTTGGAGCAGGACCGGGAGATACGGGCCTGCTCACTTTAAAAGGAGAAAAATATATAAAACAGGCGGATTGTCTGGTGTATGACAGGCTGTCATCACCAGAGTTTCTTTCAATGGCAAAGGCAGGCTGTGAGCTTATTTATGTGGGCAAGGAAAATCACAACCATGTCATGAAGCAGGATGCCATAAACGAGCTTTTATACGAGAAATCAAAATATCATGAGCTTGTAGTCCGTTTAAAGGGCGGAGATCCGTATGTCTTTGGAAGAGGCGGAGAGGAAGCTCTCTACCTGGTAGATAGAAATGTGGAGGTAGAAGTGGTACCGGGTGTCAGTTCATCGGTTGCAGCGCTTGCGGCTGCAGGGATACCTATCACACACAGAGGCATAGCAAAAGGCTTTCAGGTCATCACTGCGCACAGCAGAAAGGATGAGGAGGCAGATATAGACTATTCCCTTCTTACAGATGAGACAATCACCTGCGTATTTTTGATGGGACTTGCGCATGTAAAAAGCATTGCAGCAGGGCTTATGAAAGCAGGACGAAGAGAGGATACTCCGGCAGCAGTGATATCGAACGGCACACTTGCCGCGCAGCGCAAATGTATAGGAACGCTTGCGGATATCGGAGAAAAGATTGAGGAAGCAAAGCTGACATCACCGGCTATAATCGTTGTGGGAGATGTGGTTTCACTGAATGACAGGCTTGATTTCTTTGAAAAAAGACCGCTGTTTGGAAGAAAAATCACAGTACCGTATATCAAAACAAACGAATTGATAGCAAAATTACAGCAGCTTGGAGCAGATGTCACACCGGTTAAGACAGGCATAATAAACCCGATAATAATTCCTGAATTTGCCGATAAGGTAAGATCAGCTGACTGGATAGTTTTTACAAGCAAAAATGGTGTAAGATCATTTTTCTATAATCTGGAGCTGGCAGGTGCAGACATCAGGCTTATAGCAAATGCAAGGTTTGCAGTAGTGGGAAAAGCTACAGAAAAAGAGCTTGCAAAGCATCACATAAATGCAGATATTATTCCGGCAGAACAGACCGGAAAAGAACTTGCAGGAGAATTGAGTTCATATATGGGCGATAATGATGAAATCAAAGTCTGCATTTTCTCGGCAAAGGAGGCTTCACCTGACCTTGAGGCAGGGCTTAAAGAAATATGTCAATTAGAAAAAATTGATGCATATGTAAATGAGCAGGCATATGAGAGTATTCCTGAAAGCATTGGAAACATGGTAAGTGAAGCTGTTTTTACAAGCGCATCAAATGTGGAAAGATTTTTTCATATGCTGCCGGAGAATGCATACGTGGAAACAGCATACTCAATAGGTGAAAAAACAACAGCAGCATTAGAGCAGCACGATGTCAGAGAGATAGTACAAGCTGATGATAGCAGTTATGAAGCGCTGGTAGATAAAATATCTTATAAAGATGCTTTTAAAGATTAAGAATTTATGGTGACAAAAGTTATATAAAGTTATATAATAAATGCATAGTTATATAAGGCTATATAAACTTATATACGAAACAAAAAGTTATATAAAGTTATATAAGAGGAAAATCAAAATGCAAAATCCATTTACATTATCATTCGGGAAAAAACCACTGCAATATATATCAAGAATCTCACAGACCAATCAGATAGTAGAGACATTTAGGTCAGAAAATCCTGCAAACCAGCTTTTTATGATAACCGGGGTAAGGGGATCGGGCAAAACGGTTATGATGACCAATATAGTATCAGAGATAAAGAAGGATGAGGAATGGCTGACAGTTGAGCTTAACCCTACGAGAGATATGCTTCAGAGCCTTGCAGCCAAGATTTACAGTATGCCTCAGATGAATAAAATATTTGTCAATGCAAAACTGGATTTTTCAGCGTTTGGACTGGGCGTTTCCATAGAAAATGCAGCACCGGTTACGGATATAGAAAATGTTCTGGAATTGATGCTTGAAAATATAAAGAAACATAATAAGCGGTTACTCATTTCAGTTGATGAGGTTACGAACTGTGAATTTGTAAAAGTATTTGTCAGTTCATTTCAGATATTTCTGAGACAGGATTATCCTATTTTTCTGCTTATGACGGGGCTGTTTGAAAATATATATGATCTGCAGAACGACAAGGCACTTACATTTTTGTACAGGGCGCCTAAGATAATGCTTGAGCCACTTAGCTTTACAGCAGTCAGGAAACACTATATGGATATTTTTGAACTGGATCAAAGAGAGGCAGACAAAATGGCAGCTCTTACAAAGGGATATCCTTTTGCATTCCAGGTATTGGGATATCTTTACTGGGAAAACAGGGATGATCACACGATAGAAGATATTTTACCGGAATATGATCAGTGCCTTGATGAGTATGTGTACAGTAAAATCTGGTCGGAGCTGTCAGAGCTTGATAAAAAAATATTGTTGGAAATATCAGTAAGTGGTGAAGAAAAGGTAAAAGAAATCAGAGAAAAACTGGATATGAATTCAGGATTATTCTCGGTATATAGAGACCGGCTCAAAAGAAAGGGGGTTATAGATACCTCTGAGTACGGTAAAATTACTCTCACACTTCCACGATTTGAAGAATTTGTCAAAACGCGCCAAATGTAATATACTATATCCAACTGAAACATTAACATAATAAAGGAGAAGCACAATGAAAGAATACAGTATAGGTACAAAGTGTGTACAGGCAGGCTATGCAGCCGGAAACGGAGAGCCGAGACAGATTCCGATTATTCAGTCAACTACATTCAAATATGACACAAGCGAGGACATGGGAAAGCTTTTTGACCTTGAGGCAGAGGGCTATTTCTACAGCAGACTGCAGAATCCGACCTGTGACACGGTAGCAAGAAAAATCGCAGCTATGGAGGGTGGCACTGCTGCCATGCTCACATCATCAGGACAGGCAGCCAATTTCTATGCCATGTTCAACATATGTGAGTGCGGAGACCATATCGTGGCATCATCATCCATCTATGGAGGCACCTTCAACCTCATCGCGGTAACTATGGCAAAGATGGGTATTACAGCTACATTCGTATCTCCTGATGCTACAGAGGAGGAGCTGAATGCAGCATTCAGACCGAACACAAAGCTTATGTTTGGTGAGACTATTGCCAATCCTGCACTTACGGTGCTTGATATAGAGCTTTTTGCAAAGGTGGCACACGAGCACGGAGTACCGCTTATAGTGGACAATACCTTCCCGACACCTGTAAACTGCAGACCAATTGAGTGGGGCGCAGATATTGTCACACACTCTACCACAAAGTACATGGACGGACACGGAGCCACACTCGGTGGAGCAATCGTAGACAGCGGCAAATTCGACTGGATGGCACATGCAGATAAATATCCGGGACTGTGCACACCTGACGACAGCTATCATGGCATCACATATGCAGAGAAATTCGGCAAGGAAGGTGCGTTTATCACCAAATGTACAGCACAGCTTATGCGCGATTTTGGTTCTATGCAGTCACCACAGAATGCATTTATGCTGAATCTTGGCCTTGAGTCACTTCATGTGCGTATGCCAAAGCATGTGGAAAATGGACAGGCAGTGGCTGAATTTTTGGAAAATCATCCAAAGGTTGCCTATGTAAACTACTCAGGGCTTCCTTCAAACAAATACTATGAGAGAGCACAGAAGTATCTTCCAAACGGAGGCTGCGGAGTCGTATCATTTGGCTTAAAGGGCGGCAGAGAGGCAGCGTCTGCATTTATGAAGGCATTAAGGCTTGGTGCAATCGAGACACATGTGGCAGATGCGAGAACCTGCTGCTTAAATCCGGCAACAAGCACGCATCGTCAGATGAATGATGAGCAGCTTAAGGAAGCAGGAGTGCCGGCAGAGCTTATCAGAATAAGCTTAGGTCTTGAGGACAAGGTGGATTTGATTGCAGATATCTCAAACGCACTCGACGCTATAAAATAAAACATATATTCATAAAATACACAAAAAGAACAAAATTAGTAAAAACAAAACTTTACGAAATGACTTACTAATGATATAGTAGTGATAGGTATGAAAGAGTTTTAATAATTATTTTATTTTTGTGGGAATTATTATGAGTAATAGATTTGATGATGAAAACAATATAGAGATGGATATAAAGACCGCATTCGCATCCTGGGGAAAGTATGTTTTTAAGTGCTTTCCGCAGGAATGCCGTTTGAGGTCTTTTTTATCAGAGGATTCATTAGATGACTCAGAAGAGAAAAATGTGGATATTATAAACAATCCGTTTATAGACAGCATGGTTGACAGGAATAATCTGCTGAAGGCTGTTAAACAGATTGCAGAGGGAGAAAAATTTGCTACTGTAGTACTGCATGCCAAGGAAGGAACAGATACCTACAGGATATCATTCAAGTCGATTTGCTTTGATGATGATGGCAGAACAGTTGAGGCAATAGGGCTTGCTGAGCAGCTTGATGAGCGTCTTAACGAGAGTGAGATGGTGAATGCTTTAGGAAGCAACTTCAACAGTATCTACTATGTAGATGTAGACAACAATAAGATGTATCCGTACAGGATGAATCCTTCTGTCCGTGCTATGTTTGGAGAAGTGCTTGAGTCAAAACCGGGCTATAATGAGATGATGGAACAGTATGTAAATGCTATCGTCTTAGAAGAGGATAAGCTTCACATGCTTTTAGAGACATCAATTAATAATCTGCGCAGGCAGTTTTTGATAAAGGATACCTATCAGCATGATTACCGCATCGTGAGGGATGGACAGGTACAGTATTGCAGAGCAAAGTTTGTCAATGTGTCTGGCGTGGGAGAGCTGCACAAGATGATAGCGGGCTTTTCGGATATAAGCCCGGAGAAGCAAAGAGAGCTTGAGCGTATAGCGTATGTGGATGCAGTGACCGGAGGCAACAATTACGAGAGTTTTAAAAAGAAGCTGCGTGACAGAAACGTATCAGGATATCTGATTTCCATGGATATTCACTCCTTCAAGATAGTGAACTCCATCTGTGGTGTGGCAAAGGGCGATGAGGCGCTTAGATGGATTTCTGAAAATATACGCGGTGTTGTAGGATATAATGACATATCAGGTCATATAAATGCAGACAGATTTGTTATTTTCTTTGCGGATGACAAGATAAATAAGGTTATCAGAAAGATAGAGACCATCAATTTACAGCTTATTAAGGTTTCAGAATCCTTAAAGATTCCAAAGATTCAGCCATACTTTGGTGTGACAAAATGGGAGCCGGGCAAAAAGGTTGAGGAAGCATACGGCGAGGCCAACTTTGCCAAGAATCGGATCAAGGAGCGGAAGGACGTGCTCTATCAGATATACAGTCAGGCCGATACAGAAAGGATTGTCGAAGAAAAGCAGATGGAGGATAACTTCTACCGGGATTTAAATGACAATCATTTTGAGATATGGTATCAGCCCAAGTATGCTCCAAAGACCAACAAGCTGGTCGGTGCAGAGGGACTTGTCAGGTGGAGAAGAGAAAATAATGAGATTATTCCGCCATCCAAATTTATACCGCTTTTTGAAAGAAACGGCATGATTAAGGCGCTTGATGAGTATGTATTCCGCGAGGTGTGTACACATCAGAGAAGATGGCTTGATGAAGGGAAAAAAATAGTTCCTATCTCAATCAACCTGTCCAGAGCGAGCCTGTACTTTGAGTCTGTGGTCAAAAGATATCATGATATAGCAAGAAGAATCGGCATATACACACATCTTGTGCCTATAGAGATTACAGAGAGTGCAGCGGTCGATAATGATGAAATCAAGAGTATTGCGGATAAATTCCATGGCAATGGATTTCCACTTTTGGTGGATGATTTTGGCTCAGGCTATTCATCACTTGTTACCCTCAATATGAAGTGCTTTGATACACTTAAAATCGACAAGAGCCTGATTGACTATATAGGAGATTCAAATGGTGAGAGGCTGCTTGTGCACACGATAGCACTGGCCAAGGAGCTGGGAATCTGCGTGACCGCCGAGGGTGTTGAGAGTCAGGAGCAGGTAGAGTTTTTGAAGAATATAGACTGCGACAGTATACAGGGCTTTTATTATTCAAAGCCACTGCCGTTAACAGAGTATGAGATGCTTTTGGATTGATAAATATAAAAAAACATAAGCAGTATAAAAGAGCCGGTCATGTGACCGGCTCTTTTGAGGGGAGTATAAATAATTAATAAGAGGTATAACATTGAAAAGATTTCTCTCTTCGGAAACATTATAAAATAACAGTAATTAAAAAGCAATACTTTGAAACACAAAATAATATAATTTTAACAAAACGAGTTAATTTATTAAAGAGCTAAAGTACTAAAGCACCGGCTGTAATGATTTTGGTGATTTATCGCAGTTCACATCTCATAATAAAATGAATATCATAATGTAAATTCGTATTTTGGCGTATGGATGTATGAAATTTAAAATAGTTTATGCGGATGAGCTTTATAAGGTGCAAAAAGAAATGAATGCACTGCTTATAGATATAAGAACAAGAGAGGAATATGACAGGTCGCACTGGAAAGGCGCACTCAGTATGCCTATGGATATCACGGATTCATATGAGAGTGAACTCGATGCGTCACAGAGTGTGATTTTTTACTGCACGCATGGTGGAAGCAGCATGAAGCTGGCCAGATATCTGGGAAATCGCGGTTTTGATACAGCGACAGTCATAGGTGGATACAATGCTATGTGCGGATATCAAAAAAAGTTGCAGAAATATGGCTGAAACTATTTAAAAAAATTGAAATTTATGCAACAATATTAGATAACAATGTAAAGTACAATTATAGAAAGGCAGTTACACAATATATGAATAGATTTGAGCTTGTTGTGCCATGTCATTTTGGCCTTGAGGCAGTCGTAAAGAGGGAGATATATGATCTGGGATATGAGATAACACGTGTGGAGGACGGCAGGGTATCGTTTGAGGGCGATGCTGAGGCTATATGCAGAGCGAATATATTCTTAAGAGGCGCAGAGAGAGTATTACTTCAGGTAGGACGCTTTAAGGCTGCCACATTTGATGAGCTTTTTGAAAATGTAAAGGCTCTCCCATGGGAAAATTATATTCCCAAGGACGGCAGATTCTGGGTGAAAAAGGCTTCTTCCATAAAGAGTAAGCTTTTTTCACCATCTGATATACAGTCTATCGTGAAAAAAGCTATGGTTGAGAGAATGAAGAGGTCTTATCACATTGACTGGTTCCCGGAGGACGGAGCACAGTATCCGGTAAGGGTTTTTCTGTACAAGGATGAGGTGATGGTGACACTTGATACATCGGGTGATTCCCTTCACAAGAGAGGATACCGTCTGGCAACGAGCAAGGCGCCGCTGACTGAGACACTTGCAGCATCACTCATCATGCTTACACCATGGCATGCAGACAGAATACTTGTGGATCCGTTTTGCGGCAGTGGTACATTTCCGATAGAGGCAGCCATGATGGCAGCAAATATAGCACCCGGTATGAACAGGGAGTTTACAGCTGAGAGCTGGACCAATATCATACCAAGAAAGCTGTGGTATGAGGCTGTGCAGGAGGCTGAGGATATGATAGATAAGGATGTGCAGGTGGACATCCAGGGCTATGACATTGACCCTGATGTGGTGGCTGCAGCCAGGGAAAATGCCAAGAGAGCCGGAGTGGAGCACATGATTCATTTCCAGCAGAGGGCTGTGGCTGACCTGCATCACCCGAAGAAGTACGGATTTATTATCTCAAATCCTCCATACGGTGAGCGACTCGAGGAGAAATCAGCGCTCCCGGCACTGTATTCACAGATTGGAGAAGCTTATAAGAGGCTTGATGCATGGTCGATGTATCTGATTACGAGCTATGAGGATACAGAGCGCTATATCGGCAGAAAAGCTGACAAAAACAGGAAAATCTACAATGGTATGATAAAGACATATTTTTATCAGTTTATGGGGCCTAAGCCTCCGAGAAGGAAAAAGGATTAGCAGGGTATATGAAATATTCAAAGAGATATATTGCATTTACATTCATCTTGGCACTTATCTTTGTGTCTAATTTTTACATATATGCAAAGGACAGCTCTACACTTGGCGCGTTCAGAGGAGCACAGATAGATAATACTATATGGAGTCCGCTTGTGGCTGCTGATGTAAATGGAACCACCATCAGGCTTAGGATAGAAAATAAGGAGTATACGAGCGAGGATGAGCATGTGTATATGGATGAGAACAGGAATATAATGGTTCCCGTGTCTATGCTTCGCGATGCACTAAACAGCAGTGCACATGTATACAATAAAAATGAGCTTCTGGTGGAAAAGCACAGTCTGACAGCTGATTTCAAGCTGGCAGATGACAATGGCTTTGTACAGTATAAGGGACAGTTTTATGCAAGCTTAGACAAGCTGTCTAAACTTTTGGATATGACCTGCAGCTTTGATACGGCGACAAATACGCTTACTATGACAGACAAATCCGAGGGTGTATCAACGGTGCCAACAAAGTATGATCTGAGGGAAAGACAGCGTGTGTCACTAATCAGGGATCAGGGCAGCTACGGCACCTGTTGGGCTTTTGCGGCCACAAGTGCACTTGAGTCAGCCCTTATGCCGGAGGAGCAGCTTTTGTTTTCCGTGGATCATATGAGTATGAGCAATTCATTCAACGTCAATCAGTATGACGGGGGAGAGTATACCATGGGAATGGCATATCTGGCAGCATGGCAGGGACCGGTTTATGACGCGGATGATCCTTACGGAGATGGAGTGACACGCGATGATCTTGCTGCAGTAAAGCATGTGCAGCAGATGCTTATCATAGATGGAAAGGACTATCAGGGCATAAAGGAGGCTGTTTTCAAATATGGTGGTGTGCAGACATCGCTTTACAGTACAATAGCAAGCTCAAAGACAAAGACGCCTTATTACAATAAGCAGACTAATTCTTACTGTTATATGGGTCAAGATAAGCCAAATCATGATGTGGTTATAATTGGCTGGGATGACAATTACCCTAAGGAAAACTTCAATGTGGATCTGGAAGGAGATGGAGCCTTTATATGCCAGAACAGCTGGGGCAGCAGTTTTGGAGACAATGGGGTGTTCTATGTGTCATACTACGATACAAATGTGGGCACGCACAATGTTGTTTATACAGATATAGAGAGTGCTGACAATTATGATAATATATATCAGAGTGACCTGTGTGGCTGGGTAGGAAAGATGGGCTACGACAAGGAGGATATGTATGGAGCCAACATATTTACCGCACAGTCGGCTGAATCGCTAAGGGCTTCCGGCTTTTATGCTACAGCAGCGGATACCTCATACAAGCTGTATGTAGTTAAGAATTTTGAGAATGAGTATTCTTTTAAAAATAAAACGCTGGTGGCTGAGGGGTCACTAAAAAATGCAGGCTATTACACTGTTGATTTTGATGAGCCTGTTGATTTGGAGTCCGGTGAGCGTTATGCCATTGTACTTTATATAAATACACCGGGCTCGACTCATCCTATGGCTATAGAGTACAACTCGGGTGAAGCATACATGTCTACGGTCAATCTGGATGATGGCGAGGGCTACATCAGCTATGATGGTGTGGCATATATCAATGTAAAGGAAAAACAGGATTGTAACCTCTGTATAAAGGCCTTTTCTGATAACAGATGATATGTACAGAAATATTCTAAAGATAATAACAGTATTTTTCGTTATGCTTGCACTTATCGTGCCGGTCACGCTTGAAAAGCTTCCGGCTATAAATGAGAAGTATGATATGGCAAAAGCACTGGAGGATAATGTGCTGCAAAACTATGTCAAGGCTTCCACAGATGCAAAGCAGGAGAAGAACCCTGATGAGATATTGCAGGAGAAAGCCGGCTTTGAGGATGATTTAAGGATAGAGTTGCCGGACGACTCAGAAGGGGAGCGCCAGAGTATATCGGTGGAAACCGATGCCCTGACGCAGACGGTCTATGTAAAGCTTAAGGCTGATGTGGATAATTACTTTACGAAGTATTCCATGACAGGCAGGTCAAATCATATAGACTCCATGCAGTATTACCGCAAGGGGGCAGATGGTGTGATAGCTATCACTACAGACAAGCTCTATCAGGTGAAGCAGCGCATAGAGAATGGATATCTTTATCTGAGCTTTGTCAATCTGCATGATATATACGATAAGGTCATCATAATAGATGCAGGTCACGGCGGTCGTATGACCGGTGCCGTGCGAAACGGAATAGAGGAAAAAAGCATCAATCTGGACATAGTGCTGGCACTTAAGGAACAGCTTGACAGCTATTCAGGTGACAAAAGGCTTGGGATATTCTACACCAGGACAACAGATACCAATCCTACACTGCAGCAGAGAGCGGCACTTGCCAATAAGGCGGATGCGGATTTATTTATAAGCGTGCATTGCAACTCATATGAAAAGGGCAATTTCACCGCAGTTTCGGGTACGCAGGTGCTCTACAGCCAGTCAGATAACAGAGAGCTCGGAAGTAAACACCTTGCACAGATTTGCATGGATAACGTGACAGCTGCGACAGGAAACAGGGCATTTGGGCTGCTTCCTGCAGATGACATATATATAATAAGAACAAGTGAGGCTCCGGTTGCACTTGTGGAGGTGGGATTCATGACCAACAGACAGGAGCTTGACAATCTGGCCAATGCAGACTATCAGAAACAGGCAGCTCAGGGTATATACAATGCAATCATGCAGGCCTTTGATGAGGGCTACTAGCTGTATCTGGAAATTGTCCGAATAGAAAAAGAAGGAAGGAAATATATTATGACAAAAATCATATTTGCAACAGGAAACAAGGATAAGCTCAGAGAAATCAAAGAGATACTTTCAGACTGTGACGTGGATATCCGTTCAATGAAGGAAGCAGGTATCAATGTGGATATAGTGGAGGATGGGAAGACCTTTGAAGACAATGCGCTGATTAAGGCACGCGCAATTGCGGCACACACAGATGCAATTGTTCTCGCAGATGACTCAGGACTTGAGATTGACTATCTGAATAAGGAACCTGGAGTATATTCAGCGCGCTATATGGGCGAGGATACTTCCTATGATATAAAGAATAATAACCTTATAGAACGCCTTGATGGTGTGCCAAAGGAGAAGCGTACAGCCCGCTTTGTGTGTGCTATCGCCGCAGTGCTGCCGGATGGAAAGGAACTTGTGACCAGACAGACTATGGAGGGCTATATAGGATGGGAGATAGCAGGAGCCAACGGCTTTGGTTATGATCCTATCTTCTATTTAGATGAGTACGGCTGCTCTTCTGCAGAGCTTACTCCCCAGCAGAAGAATGCTATAAGCCATCGAGGCAAGGCTCTTCGCGCCATGAAAGAGATGCTTGTGAAGGTGATCTAGAGTATAGGAGTTGAATTGCAACGTATACGGATAAAATGCCTGCCGGGAAGCTCTTTTAAGCTGTCCGGCAGCCACTTTAAAAAAAATATAAAAAAAATAAAAAAAGTTGTTGACATATTCTGCCCTTTGCTATATACTAATTCTTGCGTCACGGAAAGAACGCAAACAAATCCTTCGGGGTGTGGCTCAGCTTGGCTAGAGCGCCTGGTTTGGGACCAGGAGGTCGCAGGTTCGAATCCTGTCACCCCGACTACATGCGGGTGTAGTTCAATGGTAGAACACCAGCCTTCCAAGCTGGATACGTGGGTTCGATTCCCATCACCCGCTTAGATATTGCAGTATTCGCAGTATCCCATATGTGTCTGTAGCTCAGTTGGATAGAGCACCGGCCTTCTAAGCCGGGTGTCGGGGGTTCGAATCCCTTCAGGCACATTTTTTATTTCATATCAATTCCATATGGACCATATGAAGTAAATATGGTGGGTATAGCGCAGTTGGTTAGCGCGCCAGATTGTGGCTCTGGAGGCCCAGGGTTCGAATCCCTGTATCCACCCTTTGCATTAGTGCAAATAGTGTCGTGCGCATTATATGCGTATCCGTGCGGCGCACGAGTATTACTCAAGGGCTATCGCCAAGCGGTAAGGCACAGGATTTTGATTCCTGCATTCGTTGGTTCGAATCCAACTAGCCCTGTTACAATCTGAATATATGGGATATTAGCTCAGGTGGTAGAGCACTTGACTTTTAATCAAGTTGTCCGGGGTTCGAATCCCCGATGTCTCATTATATGGGAAAACTCATTGCTTTTAGTGATGAGTTTTTTTGTTGTATTCGTATAACCTTCTCACTTAAATTTAGAGGTCAAGCACACAGAAAGTGAGGTTGTTATTATGAAACAAATCCAAATGAACAAATCTAAAAATTTATCTGTAGAGGACGCTTATGATTTATTTATCAGGAAGTGTCGTGTCAAGAATTTATCCCAAGCATCTATTGTGTCATACGAGAATAAGATTCATCCGTTTGTAGATTACTGTGATGGTGGTCTTATCAGTGCGGTTACAATCGACACAGTGGATGGGTTCACCAATCATCTTAAGACAGAACATAATGTGAATGATGTATCTGTCGTATCTTATTTACGGTCTGTGATTGCGTTCCTATATTATTGCATGGAATGTAATTACATGACCACATTCAAAATTCATCTTCCAAAAGCACAGAAGGACATTAAGGAAACTTACTCGAATGAACAGTTGGAGAAATTATTAGCCAAGCCAGACCTCAATAGTTGCTCTTTTACGGAGTTTAAGACATGGGTGTTTGAAAACTATATGCTTGCTACTGGAAATCGTCTCAGTACGGCTCTAAACGTCCATATCAAAGACATTGATTTTGATAATGGAATGATTATGTTGCGTAAGACAAAGAACCGTAGACAGCAGTTAATCCCACTCTCAGCGTCTTTATCTGAGATATTGAGAGAGTATCTTGATATTCGTGGTGGAAATCCTGATGATTTTCTCTTTTGTAATAACTATGGTGAGCAAGCCAGTAACAGGACATGGCAGACATTAGTGTATCGCTATAACATTAAGCATGGTGTCAATGTCACGAGTATACATTCATTCCGACATACTTTCGCAAAGAACTGGATTCTCTCAGGTGGTGATATTGTAAGATTAAAGACCATCATGGGACACAGTAATATTGCAGTCACGAATGAATACCTTGCTATGTTTGGTCAGGATTTGCAGATGGATTTTGAGAAGTTCAATCCATTAGATAACTTGAAGAACAGAAACAGAGAACAAATCAGAATGTAAAGGAGAATATCATAATGAAGAAATGGATTAAGGCAGATAACGGAAGAGTAACACAGGTGATTAAATTTGATGATGGCTCAAAGATGGAACTGCCATTAGATAAGAATGGTAACTTGAAATGGTTTGACGACAGCAAATTTGTGAAAAAAACCAAGTGATTTTCTAGAGTGACAACAACCCCCAATAAATCCCTACTGTTGTCCAAATATCGTGACAACGATAGGGATAAAAGTGGGGTTGTTGTGACACATATTAGTAGTAGATAAGAGTTAATAATAGACAAGTGATACCACTCGTTTTCAACGAGATGTTATTCTTTGGATTTATTATTGTTTTGTTTTGGAAAGGAGAGATACATGAATTATGCGAATGTATTTGGTCGTACACAGAAGCAATTTGATATGACCATGAACAGAGAAAAAATCACAGTTACCAAATTTCGTAAAGGTTGAAAATCGTTTCGGTAAAATTACCAAAACGAGAAACGGACTTACACCAAATTTGGGGGAAGTCCAAAACGGACTAATCGAGGTCTTGCTATTTTAGCAGGGTTCAAATGAACCTAACAAACCGTTATCCCATTTCAGGGTAGAGCGTAAAATTGCGCTGTACCACCGTGGACTAGTAGCATTTTCAGATTTCTGAAATTCCGATTCAGATATGCATACAATGCACTTCTGTTGTTTCCTTATAGAAACGCTGAAACCTATGGTAAAATGTTGAGATATAAGGTATAATATTCGTATCAGATGTGTAGGAGGATGGTTATGGAAGATGTGCAGGAATATTTGAAAAATAGATTAAACGAATTTAAGCAGGGATATAATGCAGAATACAAATTAAATTCCTATTGCGATAAAGAATTAAAACGTCGATGGAAAGTTGATCGGGAAAAAGCGAAGAATCAATGGCAATATATTAACAGTGTAGAAGATGTAAGAAACTACATAAGTGGATTTATTGGACAAGTCGAGCAGTATCAAAATATAAAAGGAATACCCACAGATACATATGATATGGATCTGGCTTTATATAAAGCAAACTTAGCAATTAGCAAAATGGCACAATGCTATGAATCTAATAAATGTGATTTTGATTCATGTGGAAAAGAAGAAATAGATGAGATATTTGACACATTGTATCATTGGTTAGAAGAAATGAATAATGTAAATATGCGAAGAATGATGCAGGATTAGGAGGTGCTGTCTTGGAGAATAGAAATGAGTTTGAAGTAAATGGTGAGAAATTTTCAGTATCATATAAATATGAAAAGAATCTTGTGTGGGCAATAACATATGTTAATGGACAGCAAGTGAAAACTCATGGAGATACTGAACAGACAGCATACTGGGCAATTCAGAATCATGTAAATACATTATTAAATTTCAGATTGTAGGAGGACAAAACTATGGCGCTTACAAAATGTCCTGAATGTGGACAAGAAATTTCTGATACTGCAAAGAGTTGTCCTCATTGTGGATATAAAATAAAAAAAGTGACAAATTTAAAACAGTTCGATAAGAAAAAAATTATGATACCAATTATATTAGTGGTATTAGTTTCAATTATTGTAATCTTTTTTTCTGTGTTCAGTGGTGATAAGGTGATAAGAAATGCAAGATGGGGAGAATCACTAAATTCTATTGCCAAAAGAGAGCAAAGTAACACAGCAGAAAGTAATTTATCCGTAACAGATAAAAAAATATATGTATCACAAGTAAGTATGTATGGACAAGGGGGTGGAAAACTGTGGTATAAATTTGATGAACACAGTAAATTGAATGAAATTCTTGTAAGATTTGATTGTTATAAGGATGATGATTTTTCATCTCTTGCACAAGAACTTGAAAAAGGATATGGAACTCCTGTTACTACGAAAGATAGATATATAAGTTGGAGTAAAAAAGGTACATTTATTACATTAGAGCGAGATACTTCACATTATAGTATGGATATAACTTTCTCTAAGCAATGACAAATAATAAATAAAACCACTAAGAGGATGCGAATTTTTTTCGTATCCTTTTTTATTGCATGTAATAAGGAAAGGAGACACACATGAAAGTATTAGATAGATTAAAAATGGAGTTATTAAACCAAGCATATTTTACGGATGAGCAGTATATCCAATTCCTTGCGGAGAACTCACTTACTCCATCAGATGAATATGTAAAAGCCGATATGCAGAAGAATTTACTCTTCACAGTGATTGATATACTTGAAGCCGTTACAAATGATATAGATTTAATGACAGGTATCAGTACAGAGTTCTCAAACATTGGACAAGCGTATGAGTTCTTAGAAGCAAGAATACAACAGGTGAAAGATAAGATTGCAGCCATTCCTGAGCCAGATGATGATTACTCTTGTTTCTCATTGATGTATACGAGAGATAGAATTTAGAAGTTGACACAGATGGATTTTTAGTGTATTCTATGGATAAGTCACAGATAGTTATACGAATTATCATTAAAAAAGTTATATGAGTTTCTTGATTACAAGGGAGTTGCTTACAGTTGGTAGAGCACTTGACTTTTAATCAAGTTGACCGGGGCGCTAGACGTCCGGGGGACGTCTGCTAAGCGCGGACCGAAGCGGAGCGTAGACCGAATCCCCGATGTCTCATTAGCGTAAAAGAAGCCGTTCATTGAACGGTTTTTTTGTATTTAGAAGAATGGAGGTTTCGAACTCCGGACAACGTAGTTGACCGAAGCGTAGACAGAGAAAAAAATGTGGGTATTATATGCATTTGGATCCGCATTTTTTGCGGGTATAACATCAATACTGGCAAAGTGTGGTATCAAAAAAACTGATTCAAACGTAGCAACTGCAATCAGGACAATTGTAGTTTTGATTTTTTCATGGATTATGGTATTTGTGGTTAAAGCGCAGGGGCAGATTACAGCTGTGTCAGCAAAGACATGGATATTTCTGATGCTTTCAGGAGTCGCAACCGGAGCCTCATGGCTTTGTTATTTTAAAGCACTTCAGCTTGGCGATGTAAACAGAGTGGTGCCGATTGATAAATCAAGCACAATACTGACCATTATACTTGCATTTATCTTTTTTAAAGAGGAGATAAACGTACTCAGGCTGGTATGTGTGGTGCTTATAGCAATTGGAACGTATATGATGATCACCAAAAAGGAGATATCACAGGAAGAGCAGAATAAGGCCGGGGGTTCTCATGGATGGCTGTTTTATGCAGTGCTGTCTGCTGTTTTTGCCAGCTTCACCTCAATACTGGGAAAGGTCGGCATAGAGGGAATCAATTCTAATCTGGGAACTGCAATAAGGACGATAGTGGTGCTTATCATGGCTTGGATAGTGGTATTTGTCACAGGAAAACAGCACACCATAAAGCATATAGAGAAAAAAGAGCTTGGCTTTATCTGCCTTTCGGGACTTGCAACAGGCGGCTCATGGCTTTGCTATTACAAGGCACTGCAGGACGGACTTGCGAGTGTCGTAGTGCCTATAGATAAGCTGAGCATAGTTGTGTCAATCGTGTTTTCATATTTCGTATTTAAGGAAAAGCTGACGATTAAATCCTTTACAGGACTGGTGCTCATCATAGCAGGAACATTGATTATGCTGGTTTAAATATATAAAAACATCTTGACGTTTTTCTGTTTTTTTATTATCATTGTTAACCGAGGGAAAATTTATAGTTGACAATTGTAACGGATGATATGTATTATAATGATACTTATTAAATGAGAGAAGAAATACAGGACACGAAGGAGATTAAAATGGATCCAATAACACTGGCACAGGAGATAATAGACGGAAGAAGAATCACAAGGGATGATGACCTATCATTTTTCCTTACATGTGATTTAGACGAGCTGTGTAAGGGCGCAGATATGATCAGGGAGAAGTTTATCGGCGACAAGGTAGATTTGTGCTCGATAATAAACGGAAGAAGCGGAAAATGCCCTGAGGACTGTAAATACTGTGCGCAGTCGGCACATAATCATACAAACTGTGAGGTTTATGATTTTTTACCTGAGGAAAAGATACTTGAGGCTTGCAGGATGAATGAGAGAGAGGGTGTAGACCGTTTCTCGATAGTTACAGCGGGAAAAGCGCTGACAGGTGAGGAATTTGACAAGGCAATACATGCATATGAGACTATGAAAAGAGAGTGCAAGATTGATTTATGTGCATCAATGGGCTTTCTTTCAGCAGAGCAGCTTCACAGACTGCACGAGGCAGGTGTCAGCAGCTATCACCACAATATAGAGACCTCAAAGCGTAATTTCTCCAATATATGCACCACACACACCTATGATATGAAGATTGAGACGCTTAAAAAGGTGAAGGCAGAGGGCATGTATGCGTGCTCAGGCGGCATCATCGGAATGGGTGAGACCTGGGAGGACAGGCTGGATATGGCAGTCAGCCTTGCAGAGGTAGGAGTGGATTCCATTCCGCTTAATGCGCTTATGCCGATTGCAGGCACTCCGCTTGAGGGACTTGAGCATATCAGTGAGCCTGATATACTGCGTACAGTATCATTTTTCAGATATATAAATCCAGAGGCTGACATACGTCTTGGAGCCGGCAGGGCGCTGCTTACAAATGACGGAGAGCTTGCATTCAAGTCTGGAGCGTCAGCCACAATTACAGGAAACATGCTTACGACAGTAGCGTGTGCCACAATCAGAAGTGACAAGGAAATGCTTGAGGGCATGGGCAGGAATGTGACACCTGAGTACATGAAATAAATGTAATTATTTAGAATATAAAATATGTCAAAGATGCGTAAAATAGTATTAGTTTTGCGCATCTTTTTTAGTACAAACGACAGGGTTGGTTGCGAGGTGAAAAAAATTATTATATAATGAAAAAAATGTAATTTAAGGGATTTATCCGGTACAGCATGGAACATGAATAGGAGCGAATTAATATATTTCATTGAAAAATAAGAGGTTACGGGGGAAATATGTACAACGATAAAGGCAATACAAAGTATCTGAAGCTGTTAAAGCAAAATTATTCATCAAGTCAGGATGTAATCAGGGAGATAGTCAATCTTTCTGCGATTATAAACCTGCCAAAGGGCACGGAGTTTTTCCTGAGTGATATACATGGCGAGTATGAGGCTTTTTTACATATCATGAACAACTGCTCAGGTGTGATAAAGGAAAAGGTGGATTTGATTTTCAAGGATACGATTTCTGATTATGACAGACAGGAGCTTTGCACGCTCATATACTATCCAAGAGAGAAAATGGCCCTGCTTGATGAACATGGAAAGATAGACAGTGACTGGTATGCTATGACGTTAAATCAGCTTATACTTGTCGCAAAGCTGCTCTCATCAAAGTACACCAGGTCGAAGGTCAGAAAGGCTCTGCCTGAGGAATATGCGTACATCATCGATGAGCTTTTGCATGCGCAGGAGGATGAGGATGCAAACCAGGTCAGATATCACAAGCAGATATTAAAGACTATAATTGATTTGGAGGATGCGGATGAGTTTATAATCGCTTTGTCTGCACTGATTAAGAGGCTTGCTGTTGACCATCTGCACATTGTGGGAGATGTATTTGACAGAGGAGGAAGCGCGGATAAGATTCTCGATCTGCTTTATGATTATCACTCGCTTGATATCGAGTGGGGAAATCACGACATTCTCTGGATGGGTGCGGCATGTGGAAATGATGCATGTATATGTAATGTCATCCGCAACAATCTGAAATACAACAATGTGGAAATTCTTGAGAATGCCTACGGAATAAGCTTACGACAGCTAATGCTGTTTGGCATGAAAACATATGGTATAGAGGATGGAATTGAGGCTGCAAGGGCGGCCATCACAGTAATGCTTTTTAAGCTTGAGGGGCAGCTTATACTTGCACATCCCGAGTATGAGATGGGAAACAGGCTGATGCTTGACAGGCTGGACGAGTTGCAGGATGTAGGAGTGGACAGAAAGCGCTTTCCAACCGTTGATGATGAGAGACCCTACACACTAAGTGACGAGGAGACTGTCATCATGAGAAAGCTGCACAGACAGTTTGTGACAGGACAGCGCCTGCACAAGCATGTCAGATTTTTGTATGATAAGGGCGGCATGTACAATGTATACAATGGCAACCTGCTCTATCATGGCTGTGTTCCGGTTGATAGCAACGGAGCCTTTGACAAGCTGTATATTGATGGTGAATTTTATCACGGAAGGGCTCTGCTTGACAAATGTGATGAGAAGGCAAGGGCTGCGTATGTGGACAATCCTTATAAGGATGATGTGGACTTTATGTGGTTTTTGTGGGGAGGAGAAAAATCACCGCTGTGCGGCAGAAGGCTTAAGACCTTTGAGATGGAATATGTTACAGACAAGAGCATGTGGGAAGAGCCTTCTAACCCATATTACAGCAGGTATTACGATAAGAGCTTCTGCTGTCAGATACTGCACGAGTTCGGGCTGTATGATGATGATGCGCATATTATAAATGGACATACACCGGTTCACGCAATAGAGGGAGAGAACCCTGTCAGGGCCAATGGCAAGCTGTTTGTGATAGATGGAGGCTTCTGCCGTGCGATGAACAAGAAAACCGGTATCGCCGGCTATACACTGATTTACAATTCACATGGTCTAAGGCTCAAGGCACACACGCCTTTTACATCGGTGGAGGATGCCCTGATAAATAATACTGACATAGAGACGTCATCAGAGGTCGAGGAGAATGATAAGAGACGTATGCTTGTGAAGGATACCGATATAGGAAAGAGGCTTATTGGAGAGATTGATCTGCACAAGCTTCTTGAGAACTACAGGAGGCTGTAGGGAATAGGCTTATAAAAAAGGGTTTGATTATTTCATCGGAGTATGGACATTTGGAGTTTACACTTCCAAGGTTCAAAGAATTTGTGTTGTGTAGATAATTGTGATTTTTAAGGTGGAAGATAGGTTAAAGGAGCGGCATATGATTAAAGAGTAATCCGTCATGCAGTGTATGCATGGCGGATTTTTCGTATGTAAATGCTTACGACTGATACATTTTAGATACAAGTATCTGCTAATATATAAACAGCCATGCATAATACAGGCTGAATATATAATCCTCGGGATTGACAGCAAAAGAAGAATATGCAAAGATTTATAAAAGATTATAAATTTTAGAAGGAACATCATGATAGAAATATTAATAGTGGAAGACGAAAAACCGATATCAGACCTCATCAGATTAAATCTCATGAAAGCAGGCTATAGCTGCACCTGTGCCTTTGATGGTATGGAGGCAGCAGATATTCTGGAGGAGAGAAATTTTGACCTGATAATACTTGATGTAATGCTGCCGAAGTTAAACGGCTTTGAACTTATGGAATACATAAAGCCGCTTGGCATACCTGTGATATTTCTCACAGCAAAAGCCACTTTAGATGACAGGCTAAGAGGTCTCACGTCCGGTGCCGAGGACTATATGGTAAAGCCATTTGAGATTGTTGAGCTTTTAGCCCGGGTAAATATAGTGCTAAGACGTTATAATAAGATGGAGCAGCAGCTTACCTTTAAGGATATAGCTATCGATACGAAAAACCAGAATGTATCAAAGGCAGGAAAGCATATAGAGCTTACACCAAAGGAATTTGAGCTGCTTGGGCTTTTGATGCGCAATAAAAATATCACACTTTTCAGAGAAAAAATATATGAAGAAATATGGGGAAGTGAGTACTCTGTCGAGTCGAGGACTCTCGATCTTCACATACAGAGACTGCGCAAAAAGCTTGATATAGGAGACAGCCTTAAAACCGTATTTAAGGCAGGATACAGGCTGGAAGAATAGAAAACTAAAGACCATTGAATATGGGTAAGCGTAATATACAAAAAGAGGGATAAATGAAATTCAGGTACAAGGTATTGTTCACAAACTTAATACTGCTTTCACTTGGACTGGGGCTGGTGGGATACCTCATGATACACAAGAATTTTGAGCTGGCGAAGCAGACACAGCTTAAAAACGCTATTGTGCAGAATAATCTGGTACAGTCCTCTGTGGAGTATGAGCTTTTGCAGCTTTTAAATTCAGTTTCCGATAATTCCGTGTCTCAAAACGCAGATAATTCTGAAAATTCGAACAATAATACAGATAACAATAATGCAGATAACAATAATGCAGAAAAGAGCAGCATTTCCGCATCATCAATAGCCGCGCAACTTCCGCAGATCGGAAGCCGTGTAAGCAGCAGTGTGCGCTCAAGGGATTCATTTTTCTACATATATTTTGATGGTGAAAAAGTATATACAGATGACAAAAGTGATGCAAGGATAAGTGATACACTTTTTAAAAATCTCACAACAGGAAACAAAAACTATGTGATTAAAGAAGAATCCCAAAAGCACTATATCTATGTTACATCGCAGAGTGTGATAGATGAAAAAAATCTCTGTATAGTAAGTAAATGCGATGCATCAGAGGCGTATACACTGCTTGATGAGCAGATAAAATATTTCAGGCTGATAATAATAGTCATATTGATTGCGGAGTCGGCAGCAATGTATTTTATCAGCAGGTACATGACAAAGCCGCTCGAGAAGCTTAACCATGTCAGCGAGGAAATAGCGCAGGGGGATTATGCCACAAGGGTAAACGTAAAAAGTCATGATGAGATAGGGCTTCTTGCGCAGAAATTTAATATCATGGCGCAGGCAGTATCGGATCATGTAGACGAGCTTAACGATATGGTGCACAGGCGTGAGCAGTTTGTAGCGGATTTTACCCATGAGATAAAAACACCTATGACGTCAATCATTGGATATGCAGACACGATGCGTTCACTGGAGCTTCCGAGAGAGGAGCAGATGATGGCGCTTGGATATATTTTTTCGGAGGGAAAACGTCTGGAGAGCATGTCGCAGAAGCTTTTTGAGCTGATATATCTGCGCCGGCATGATATTAAAAAAGAGCGGGTTCATATGGCAGATCTTTGTGCAGAGGTGGTAAAGGTTGTTGAGCCTGCATACGAAAACAGGCATCTTACTATAGAAACAGAGATAGAGGATACTGTGCTGACCGTGAATAGAGAGCTTTTGGTTACAGCACTTGTCAATATGATGGATAATGCAAGAAAAGCGTCAGAAGAAGGTCAGCAGGTTGAGGTTACAGGAAAATTTGTGGACAATATGGCTTGTAATATACGTAAAGATAAAACGGATATAGGCGAAGCCGAATCAGCAGATGACAGGAAATGTATGAGGGCATATGAAATCTGCATAATTGATCACGGAATTGGAATGACTAAAGAGCAGGCAGAAAGAATTTGTGATGAGTTTTATATGGCAGACAAATCAAGAGCCAGAAAAGAGGGCGGTGCCGGAATCGGAATGTCTCTTGTGGCAATCATTTTAGAGCACCATAATGCAGTACTTTCAGTGGAAAGTGAACCCGGATGCGGAACAACTATGAGGATTTTGCTGCCGTGGTAATCTGAACGCAATATAGATATAAAAAATGGTAAATTCGTAAGATTTAAAGGAAGATATGAAAAAAGACAGCTTCAAATTAATAATAATGTCTGTTGCAGTAATCTGTATAGTAATAGCAGGCATCATGGTGCCTGGCATAGTGCTTGAGGCAAACCAGAAAAGTGAACATGATCATGTGGCGAAGGTTCCTAAAAGCTATCTGCCTTCAGGTTCTGTAATGGCAAAGGAAGCATCTGCCAATCTGAAATTGTCGGAGAAGCTCTCGCTCATAGATGGGCAGTGGGACAGCACGACAGATGATGCTGCCTCTTATGAGATGGATGAGCAGGATTATCAGGCAGTTGCCACATGCAGAAAAAGCATGGAAAAGCTTTATGACGAAAAGCTCTATCCTGTAAATCTTTCACCTGACTACTCTAACTGGTATACGTGGGAGGCAGCAGCGAAAAAGGCATCGGATAATACCTTTAACACATATACGGCATATTACTGGATAATCAGGTTTGAGAAGTATGATGGTACACAAAATCATACAATCTGGATGCTTGAGGATGGGACAATCATTATGGCAAAAGTACATATGAAGGATATTAGTGATATGAGTGAATATAAAGAGGTTTTGCATGCAGATGATGAATCACAGGCAGAAACTGATTTGTCTGCTTACAAAGGATATTTTGACTACAGCGGGATAGATTTTTCAAAGCTTAACCTGATATCCGAGACAACAGCAGTGGAGCAAAAAAATAATGAAAGCTATGAGGTGCTGCAGTTTTTACATGAAAATGAATATGTGTATGCGGTCCATGAGAAGTGAAAAATTATAATGACAAATGCGGTTCACATATCATCTATGTAAATGGAAGGTATGAAGGTAATGATGATATAGGTCGGATGATGAAAGATTTTCACCAGTGCAGGCCGGAGCAGATAGAAAGTGAGACATTGTCAAAAGCAGTGGCTTATTACAAAGAAAAGGAAGGACGTGGTGCTATGAGCGAAGCAGTAAGACAGTATGCAATGGAATATGCAAAAGAGTATGCAAAGGAATATGCAAAGGAGTATGGTGAGGAACAGAAGGAAGAGGGGATTCTTCAGGGAAAAAATAATATGTTGTATTCATTGGTTTCAAAGGGAAGGTTAAAAATAGATGTAGCAGCCGAAGAGGCAAATGTCAGCCTTGGAGAATTTGAAAAATCGATGGAGGAAGCAGGATATAAAATTCCTGAATTGGTATAGTTTAATAGTTACAAGATACGTTAAATATAGACCCGGTTTGCATAAGTATGTGCAGACCGGGCTTTTAGTTTGCGCGCCATGGGCGCGCTCTAACGGGTGAAAGTCCCGAACATGCCCAGATAGTGGGAAGTGTATAGCTGAACAGTAAGGGTGTCCATCGTGAGATGGAATCTGAAGGAAGCTGTAAGCAAAACTCCGGTCCGACGGACAGAAATCACATATAAGGCTAGCCGCAAAAATAACACTCACATTTTGTATCATCATCTGCATACCGTAAAAATTTTTCCCACATTCTGGACATTCCATTAAATATTCTTCTATCAACTGTTTTTAATGAACCATCTTTATAGCTCTTTTTTGATGCTTTGTTCATATCTTCAAAAATATATGTTCAATGTTCTATGTTTAATCGACTCTTAAAAACTAACTCAATTCCAGACGACGAATGCAAGAATGCATATTTTAATTCTCTGCCTTGTATATTTTCTTCCGCATTTTCACTCTCTGCTTTTTGCAGATGTAAAATTCCTGATATAATAAAATCCATTCCATTTTCTAACATTGAATACTGCATTTTAACTTCCTCATTCTATATTCCATATTAAATATTGTTTTTCTTGATTTCACAAACGTGAGGTTGTAGATTACTCATAAGGATAATCATGCTCAGATTTCGATTGAAATTCTTTTAAGTTAATGATTTTCATATTTTTATTAAATTCAATAATAGATACTCCGTCAAATCCACTAATCTCATTGTTATAATCACATTCAAAATACCATTCTACAACTGTGAACAAACCTTGATGAATAAATTTTTTTATTTCCCACTTCAAAACTGTACCTTTTATATTCCAATCAGAAAACCACTTTAGGATTTGAGGTAATCCGTGATATTCCGGTCCATAGCACTCACTATAAATAATGTCATCAGAAAAAATGTTTTCTAATGGTTCGATGTTTTTATCAAGCCACGATTGGAAATAATTTTTAATAACATCTTCTTTTTGCATTTAATTACCTCTCTCTTCATTTTGGTAGTGTCAAAAACTACCCATTTTATTGTTCTAAAATTCTTTTAAAACCTTGAT
>OLPI01000289.1_pt1 | contig 48419 bp, 30 predicted proteins | sample 1672361 | NCBI WGS metagenome assembly OLPI01 (sample SAMEA3136675, study PRJEB25190) | human gut metagenome
TAAGGCTTCGGCATAGGTCTTTTGCTGAGAAAGTAGTACACGACGTATGAAATCCCATCAGCATAAATCCTGAAAACTGTGGCTATATTTCAGTCTATATGGCTGGATGACGCTACAATAATCTAAGGAATCCCACGGTTTTAACCGTGGGAGTATGTCAATTGAATATAGAGGCGCTCTCCATGCTTGTCACATACGAAATCGACTTCTTTTGTTCCCTTCTTTCCGACTGTGACAATGTAGCCACGGCGCATTAGTTCCATGTAAATGATATTTTCAAGAATTAGATTTATATCGCGCATGTTGCCGCCGAAGACGGCTTCTCGAATACCGTGATCTGCGATATAATACTTTTCATTTGAAGATAAAAGCTGTTTTCCTTGAAGATCCTGACGTTTTACCTGATAAAATAGGCAGGCATCACAACAATATTTTAAATAATTGAGAATGGTATCTGCAGAGACAGAACGTTTCTCATTTTTTAAGAATTTCACCAAAGAGGAAGCAGAAAATGGTGTTCCTATGTTTGACATAATATAAGCTGTGATTCGCTCTAACAGATCAACATCGCGAACCTTGTTTCTTTTGACAATATCTTTTAACTGAACTGAGTTAAAAAGATCTGTTAAATATTGAATGGATGGTTCCTCGGCATAACGAAGGTTAGACAAGTATGGCATACCACCCGATACAAGATATTTTTGAAAACAGCTTGAAATTGATTCATCTGGTGCAGTGAGATGGTACAATTCAAGAAATTCTGCAAATGAAAAAGGATAAATAATAAATTCAACATATCGGCCACCAAGATAGGTAGCAAGTTCGCCGGACAACAGTTTGGCATTCGAACCTGTAATGTAAACGTCGCAGTCAAGCGTGATTCGTAGAGAATTAATGCATTTTTCCCAATCTGTTACTTCTTGAATTTCATCAAAGAAAAGGTAGACTTTTCCATCAATGGAAGAAGCAAGCTTTGTGATTTCATCATGCAGAGCCTGTGCAGTTTGCAGGTAGGTGTATCTCATATCCTCAAAGTTAATTGAGATAAATTGGGACGAATCAACACCGGATGCTTTTAATTCGTCTTTTATTAGTTCTAGCATAACGGATTTTCCACAGCGACGGATACCAGTCATAACCTTGACTAAATCGCTTCCGATAAATGGTCGGATGCGTTTCATATATAATTCACGTTTAATCATAAAAGAGGCTCCTTTCATATACTAGTGAGTATATCATATCACTAGTATACTAGATAAAACAAGTGAATATTACAATTTTATCGAGTATAAAATATAAAATTGAACATATTAGGGATTTTATCGAGTATAAAAGATGAAAAATGATTTGAAAAAATTAGAAATATTGAATACTTGGTAAAATTGCACGATAGATACATATGAAAACCTTGTGGAAAAGTCCCTTTGAACACTTGAAAAAAAGAAGTAAAATAAAAAGTGGAAAAATAAGCTTTATCTAAGAAGAGTAGAGGTGAAAGTAATGTATCATATCGGAGATTGGGTAGTTCGGTCGTCAGATGGTTTGTGTAAGATTGCAGACATCACAAATCCAGATTTCGTTTTAGATAGCAAAAAGATGTATTATCAGTTGGTCTCAGCATCAGATCAAAACGGAAAGATTTATGTACCGGTCGAGAGCGCACAGGATATGATGCGCCCAGAGATGTCTTCGGTAGAGGCAAACGAGCTGATCTTGCAGATTCCAGAAATTAAAGAAAGCTGGATTGTAAGCGAAAGGGAGCGTCAAAATCACTATAAGAAGGCGTTGCAAAGCAATGATCCAAAGCAGTTAATTGGAATCATCAAACTAATTTATCAGAGAAAAAAAGCTCGTCAGGCGCAGGTAAAGAAGACAACAGCGGTAGACGGACAGTATTTCAATTTGGCAGAATCTCGCTTGTACTCAGAGCTAGAGCATGCGTTAGGAAAGAGCAGAACTGATGTAGAATCGATGATCAAAAAGATTTGCGAAAAAGAATAAAACTTTAAATTTTTTGCCGTCTCGAGCATTGCTCGAGGCGGCATCGTAAATTACCGGGAAGATCGTTGACGAATCATTGACATAGGCACGCGCAATATTAATCGAAACTGGAAAAGGTAAGCTGTATAGAGAAAGTCAATATTGTAGCGCGTATCGCGACAGATGATTTTTTCTTACCAAATTATAGTATAAAGATCAAACTTATCCATCTAGGAACAACGATTTGGGCTTGCGGCAAGATAGCATTTGTATTATAGTAGGGAGAAAGTGGTAGACTTGAGTTGACGGATTAAAAAGCTGTCGCCAAGTGAGCTGTCATGAAAAATAGAGTTGAAGCTTGGAGGAAAATGGTAGTGAATATTAAACTAGTAAAGCTGACTGTTGAATATAAGAAGCAGCTGACAGATATGATGGATGAGTGGCTGGCAGTCGAAAAGGACTTCTCTCCATATGCAATTCGAAAGAATGATTACCATGATTTTGAGTACTATTTGGAAAATCTAGAGACAAAAGAAGGCGAAAAGCCTGGTTTTGTGCCGGACTCTGTCTATTTTTGTTTGGATATCGACCGCAATATTTTTGTCGGTGCTGTGAATATTCGCCATTATTTAAACGAAAGTCTCTATAAGAGTGGTGGGCATATTGGCGATGGGATTCGTCCGAGTGAGAGAAGAAAAGGTTATGCGACAGCGATGATTGGTCTGGCTCTTGAAAAATGCAAAGAACTTGGCATTAACAAGGTGCTAATGACCTGCGATAAGACCAATATTGGATCAGCAAAATCAATTATAAATAACGGTGGTGTGTTGGAGTCTGAGTTTGAAGAAGACGGTGTGGTGGAGCAGAGATATTGGATTACGCTGGTTTCAATTTGAATTGCGAAGGTGTCAGATGCAAAGGATTTGCCAGATATGCAAGTCTAGCTGTGGAAGATGAACATTTGACGAGGTGATCGGCACGATAGCTTTATCATATATTAAGGAAAGGAAAGACAGAATGCAGTATCGCAAAGATAGAAAAGGCAATGACATCTCCTTATTAGGATTTGGTTGTATGCGATTTGAGGGAAGCGGAACAGGAGAATATTTTCAAAAGGCAAATGATCAGGTGATGGAGGCAATCAGACAGGGTATAAACTATTTTGATACTGCATATGTCTACAAAAATAATGAAAAAGTTCTTGGACGTATTCTGGCCGAGAACAATTGCAGAGATCAGATTTATATTGCGACAAAGCTTCCGCAGTATATGGTGCGTTCCGTTGCACAGGCAGAAAAAATCTTTAATCAGGAGCTGGAGCTTTTGCAGACTGATCATATTGATTATTATCTTATGCATATGCTGAATGATTTGGCTTCTTGGAATCGCTTAAAAGCGATGGGGCTTGAGGATTGGATCAAGGAGAAAATGGCCAGCGGAAAGATTCGAAATATCGGTTTTTCCTATCACGGCAATACCGAGAATTTTAAGCCAGTTGTAGATGCGTTTGACTGGGATTTTTGCCAAATCCAGTATAACTATCTGGATGAAAATATTCAGGCAGGAAAAAAAGGTCTTTTGTATGCGGCAGAAAAAAATCTTCCAGTGATCATTATGGAGCCTCTTCGAGGAGGCCGTCTTGTTGGAATGTTGCCAGAGACAGCGAAAAAGCGCATTGCAAAGTCTAATGTAAATGAGTCAGCTGCTTCGCTAGCACTTCGTTGGCTTTACGATCAGCCACAGGTAACATGTGTGTTATCCGGCATGAACTCAATGGAGATGGTAAATGAGAATTGTAAAACTGCATCACTGGCGCTGCCGGGCTGCCTGACAGCTGATGAGCGACAACTGATTGAGGATGTGAAAAACGATATCAAAAATAGTGTAAAGGTAGGCTGTACAGGATGCAATTATTGCTGCCCATGCCCGAAGGGAGTAGATATTCCAGCTGTTTTTCAGTGTTATAATCAGTTGTCAGAGGACAGTCATGCGCGCTGGCGCTATATTCAGATGACGACATTTAGAAAAGAGACAACAAATGCTGCAAAATGTGTTGGCTGTGGTGCCTGTACAAAGAAATGTCCTCAGCATCTGGATATACCGCAGTTATTGAAGGAAGCTAAAAAGGAGCTTGAGACTCCGATGTTTAAGATTATAAATTGGGGAACGCATTTTTTCCATTTTTATTGATTTATAAGATTGTGAGTGAGGAGATTTATATGGATGCATGTAGTGTATTAAAGAAAGCATATTGTTCTATTAATAAAAATCATGCTTTTTTTAGAGAAAAATTTAATAATAGCTACTATTTGGGAATAGAGGAGAATGAAATTGAATTTTTAAATAGTATCTCTGAGAATGAAGCAGGTGTGTTGTCAGCGTCGGATAAAATGTTGAGTTATTCGGTAGCAGTAATGTATACAGCTGCATTAATATTGCAGGAAATGGCTAAGAGAAAAAAAATAGAATATAGTAAGGAACAAACTGCATGTTTGTTGGATGGATTTTATTTAATACAGATTGCTGAACATCCTTTTTCAGATAAAACAGTGGAAGAATTAGAAGAAATCTTACTTGGCTTGTTGACAGATGGTATTGAATTAAAAGCCAGAAAAAAAACTGGAAGTGAGCGAACGCCTAATGAAATCGTAAAATATATGCTTGATTTGATCCAATATGACAAAACTACAGCACGAAATAGTAGCATTATAGATCCAGCGTGTGGAACAGGGACATTTACAAATCAGATTACAAAGCGATTTATAGAAAGCCTGAATACAGAATGTGAAGTGGAGAGTGTTAAGGATGCACTCATAAATAAAAAGCAGATAAAAGCATATGATACAAGACCTTCTAATGTTTATGTAACGAAAGTTGGAATGATTTTTCAATTGATGGAGGCTGGACTAATTGTTAACATGAATGAGATTTTGGAATTCATGAATAATCTTCCAGTGTATTGTGATGATTTCTTAAAAAGCAAGGATAATGCAGATTTTATTGTTGGAAATCCGCCATATATACGATTGCAAAATATTTCAAAAGAAGATAGAAAATTTATTAAAGAAAATTTTGTAAGTGCAACAGGAAGATTTGATATATATACGTGCTTTCTAGAAAAATCAGATGGTATGTTAAATAAAAATGGAAAAATGTGTTTAATTACAAGTAATAAATATCTCACCACGAACTATGGAGTAGGAATCAGAAAATATTTTTCAAAAAATCATCATGTAAAAAAAGTGGTGGATTTATTTGATACAAAATTTTTTGGTGCTGCTGTATTGCCTGCGATTACAATGTGTCAAAATAATACAGAAGATGTTGAAACGCAATATGTTGGAATAAAGACAAGCCAAATGAAACCGGATTGCAGTCTGAATGGAGCAGATGAGCTATTTGACTTTATAGAGAATAATGCAGGTAACGGAAAATCATATGTTCAATATAAAAATAATACAATATTTGAAATTGCACGTTCGAAGGTAGTAGTACCTAGTGATGGAAAAACATGGAATTTTTCTTCACGTGAAGAAAATACCGTAAAAGATAAAATGGATGCAAAAAGAAAGTGCATGCTAGGTGAGATTGTAGATGTGTCAGTGGGAATTAAAACAACTGCTGATAAGGTTTTTGTGCAGCCTATGACAAAAGAGTTTGTGTTAGAAAACAATTTTGAGACACAAGTGATTTATCCACTTATTCAAAGCTTCAATGTGGATAAATGGAAAATTTCATGGGGAACCCAAAAAAAGGATCGATATATTTTATATCCTCATAAAGAGAATCAAGATGGAATGAAGGCAATTCCTCTTGATGAAATACCAAATGCAGGGGCATATTTAGAAAAGCATGATAATGTATTGAAACGCAGGGAGTACCTATTAAATGTGACAAGTCGCAAGTGGTATGAGTGTTGGGTTCCACAAAAATTATCAAAATTCAAACAAAAAAAACTTGTTACAAGGGATATTGTTTCAAGTAATTCGTTTGCATTAGATGAAGAGGGAAGATTATGTCAGGGAAATACATTCTTTCTTACGAAGAAAGAGTGTAAATTTTCGCAGGCATATGCAGATTTAAGTGAACATCAATATTTTTGCTTTTTACTTGGAATTTTAAATTCAAGAGCAATGGAGTATTACCAAAAAATGATTAGTGGATGTCTATATGCAAAAAAATATAGATATACAACATCAAATTTAAATAGGTGGCCGATACCAAAGATTGATGTTGGAATTGCACTTGAAATTTCCAAATATGTTGAAAAGATTATTCGGGAAGAATCTTGCAGAAAAGAATTAGAGAAAAAGATTGATAGAGCTGTTTATAATGCATTCCAGTTTCCGGATGATGAAATATTAAAAATAGAAGAGGCAATTTAAAAATATTAAAAGGAGAAGCTATGGAAAATTATATAAAGGCGGGAAAAATACCACCAAGAAGCAAAATTATAATGACACCTTCGGATGAGTTGGCACAGAAATTAGAGACTTTAATTGGTACTGCTATTCCAATAACGGGAAAATCGAAAACAGATGGTTCTAATTTCAGAAAGATTGTTACAAAACATCTTTTAGAAACGTATATGCCAGAGGCATCAGAAGATTATGAAATTGAGGCTCTCAAAGGAAAAGGACTTCCTAAGTTTTTGAGAGAATGTATAGATACCTATATTGTGACAACGGGGAAAAATTATAATTTACAGGTATGGAATAGAAATCCGGTTAGTGAGTCTATTCTGGTTGATTTAAAAAATGGTGAATATCTTAGAGCAAAAGATGTTCGGTTTGTGTTTGGAAAAATAAATCAGAAAGGATGCATAGAAGCTATTGCAATACTGACACCTGAGTATATAGAAAATAAATTTGGAAAGTTTGGAAAGCAAACGGTGAAACAGCAATTGATTATATCAGATAAGAAGAGAAATGATATTATTCGAAATGGAGGAATGGTAATTCAAGATTCAAACCTGTCAGATGAATTATTTGCAGAAGAAAATTCAACGATAGCAGAAGGAGTTAGCATTCAAGATGAGCCAGATAAAATACTCTCAGTGAAAGCAATCGAGAAAAAAGTAAAGGAAAAATTAGTTGGAGAAAAATTGGATTTTCAATTATCAACAAAATTAAAAGGACAGCAACTAGAGAGGATGGTTGCATATTTGCTCGGATATAATGAAAGCGCACAGAGAGATCTTGAAGGGGGTTATCCTGATATAAGAAATCAAATGCTTGAAGTAAAAGTACAGGATTCACCAACAGTTGATTTAGGAAGATATTCGCCACAATTTGAAGAGCAAATATATAAAAATTTTACAACAAGGACAATTCGTTATTTAATTGCACTTACGAATGCAGCAAGCGGAAAAATAGACAGCCTCATTATTAGTCCAGGAGAAGAATTAGGAAAACATTTTACATATGTTTCTGAAAAAAGCTTTAAGTGCCAGAAAAGTATACCAATGAGTTTTTTTGATGAACTAAAGGGGAAGTCTGTATTTAATCCATAAGAAAAAAGGGGCTATTAAAAAACCCCTTTTTAAAAAAGAATATTATCTTTGAACATCAAAGCTCTGGTTCATAAGTCTCTGGATACTTTCAACATCAGTGATATTTGTATCGCCATGGATGGAGTGTTTCATAACAGAGGAAGCAACGGCAAAGTTGACAACGTCTCTTGGCTTATAATTGTTCATGAGAGCATAAATAAGGCCAGATGAGAAGGCATCGCCGCCGCCTACACGGTCAAGAATCTGGAAGCGGAAAAGCTTGCTTTCGTATGTCTGTCCATTATAATACAGGTAAGCCTTTAAGGAGTTTTCGCTGCTTGAGTGTGTGTAGCGAACATGTCTTGCAATTGCTTTGAAATGATAGCGGTCTGCCATTGCCTGGAAGATGCGGTCCTGCTCCTCGTAATCAGGCTGCATGGACATGCCATCCTTTAAATCATGGCCATTTTCATCCTGCAGATGAAGTGGTTCAATACCAATAAGCACATCGACATATGGAAGGTAACGGCTGATGATATCTCTTGCCTCGTCGAAGCTCCACAGCATACTGCGGTAATTGCAGTCAAAGCTGATTGTCATGCCGAGCTGTCTTGCTGCGTAGATTGCAGCTTCGATTAAGATCTGGCAGCTGTTAGAAAGTGCCGGTGTGATTCCGCTTAAGTGAAGCCAGTCATAGCCTTCAAGCAAAGCCTTAAAGTCAACTGTGGTATAGTCATATTCTGCAAAGGCAGAATGTTTACGGTCATAAATTACTTTAGAAGAACGTACACCAATTCCTTCCTCAAGGAAATAAACGCCCATGCGCTCGCCGCCGAAGATAATAGGGGATGTATGTACATCATTTGCCTTTAAGGAGCGGACTGCGCTTCGTCCGATATCATTGTCAGGAAGGACAGTAAATACTGTAGTATCAACGCCAAGGTTTGCTAAGGAGACAGCAACATTTGCCTCAGCACCGCCAAAATTAACAACGTAGGAACTGGTAGTGCGTATCTTCTCATAATCCGGAGGGGAAAGACGCATTAAAAGTTCGCCGATTGTGATAAACTTCATGATTTTTGATTCCTTTCTTTCACTATTTAGAGACGTTTCACTATTACTGTCATTATAGCTAATATGTAAGAAAATTACAAGTAAAATTAAAATAGTATCAGGTTGCAAAATCTTTTATAGTAAACTATAATGGAATTTAAGTTAGGTTTTTGCCTGGCTTAGATACGCACAAGACAGCATGGAGGTACATACAGTATGGTTCAATTATTTGGAAGTGGTGCATACCTGATTGACGGAAAAGAGCTGATCGCAGACAATGCAGATGCGGCAGTGCAAGTAGCGGCAAAGACAGGCCGTACAATTTCAAAAGAGGAAGCGGCAAAGCAGACGATGGCATATAAGATTCTGCAGGCGCATAACACATCAGGGGACGACGAGCATTTAAAAGTGAAGTTTGATCGTCTTACTTCACATGACATTACCTTTGTTGGAATTATCCAGACAGCAAGAGCCAGCGGACTTGAGAAATTTCCAGTTCCGTATGTTTTAACTAACTGCCATAACAGTCTTTGTGCGGTGGGCGGAACCATCAACGAGGATGATCATATGTTTGGTCTTTCCTGTGCACAAAAATACGGCGGTGTCTATGTACCTCCGCATTTAGCAGTTATTCATCAGTATGCAAGAGAAATGCTTGCAGGCTGCGGCAAGATGATTCTTGGTTCAGACAGCCATACACGCTATGGTGCACTTGGAACAATGGCATGTGGTGAGGGAGGACCAGAGCTTGTAAAGCAGCTTCTTGGCCGTACTTACGATATTGATATGCCTCAGGTTGTTGCAATTTATCTGACAGGAAAGCCTGTAAAGGGTGTTGGTCCGCAGGATATCGCATTGGCAATCATCAAGGCTGTATTTGCAAACGGCTATGTAAAAAATAAGGTAATGGAGTTTGTTGGACCTGGCGTTGACAATTTGTCTGTTGATTACCGTATAGGTGTCGATGTTATGACTACTGAGACTACATGTCTGTCATCTATCTGGAAGACGGATGAGAAGGTACAGGATTTCTATGAGATACACAGACGTCCGGAGGAGTATAGAGAGTTAAATCCGGGAGCAGTGGCATATTATGACGGTGTTGTATGTGTTGATCTGTCAGCAGTTCGTCCGATGATCGCAATGCCATTCCATCCGAGCAATGCATATACGATTGATGAGCTGAATGCTAATCTTGATGATATTCTGGCTGATGTAGAGAAGCGTGCAGCAGTGAGTCTTGGAAATAAAGTTCCGTTTACTTTGCGTGACAAGGTAAGAGACGGCAAGATGTATGTTGATCAGGGTGTTATCGCAGGATGTGCAGGCGGCGGTTTTGAGAATCTGTGTGATGTTGCCGATATGTTAGATGGACAGAGCATCGGTGACGGACGTTTCTCATTAAGTGTATATCCGGCATCTCAGCCTGTTTACATGGAATTAATTAGAAACGGCAGCATTGCAAAGATCATGGAAACTGGTGCAACTGTTAGAACAGCATTCTGTGGACCATGCTTTGGTGCAGGTGATGTTCCGGCAAATAATGCATTTTCAATTCGCCACTCAACAAGAAACTTCCCAAATCGTGAGGGTTCAAAGGTCAACAACGGACAGATCGCATCAGTTGCACTTATGGATGCACGTTCAATTGCAGCGACAGCACTTAATAAGGGCCGTCTGACAGCAGCAACTGATATTGATGTGAACTTTACAAAGCCAAAGTACTATTTTGACAGTCATATCTACGAGAAGCGTGTTTATAATGGTGTAGGAAAGGCAGATCCATCTGTAGAAATTCAGTTTGGACCAAATATCAAGGATTGGCCGTCAATGGTACCGCTGACCGATAATATCTTATTAAAGGCTGTATCTGAGATCCACGATCCTGTAACGACAACGGATGAACTGATTCCATCTGGTGAAACATCATCATTCCGTTCTAATCCGCTTGGTCTTGCTGAGTTTACGCTCTCAAGAAAGGATCCGGAGTATGTTGGACGTGCTAAGAGGGTTCGTGCAGCAGAAGAAGCACGTGAGGATGGAAAGTGTCCATGTCAGGCAGATGATGAGGTAGCAGCTGCATTTAATGAGATTCATAAGCTGTTCCCAGATGTAAAGGCAAGCGAGACAGAGATTGGCTCTGTAATTTATGCAGTAAAGCCGGGAGATGGTTCTGCAAGAGAGCAGGCAGCATCCTGCCAGCGTGTACTTGGCGGTCTTGCTAATATTGCGAAAGAGTATGCAACAAAGCGTTATCGCTCGAATTTGATTAACTGGGGTATGATTCCATTTATCTTCGAGCCAGAGAAACTTCCATTTGCAAATCTGGATTATATTTTTGTTCCAGGTATTCGTGATGCTGTTAAGGAAAAGCAGCCTAAGGTAACAGCTTATGCTGTCAAGGATAACGCACTTGAGAGTTTTGAGCTGGAGATTAAGCAGCTTACAGATGATGAGAGACAGATTATTCTTGATGGTTGCCTGATCAACTACTATAAAAGTCATTAAAATCTGATACTATTCAGATAAGTTTAAGCAGCGGTTTTTCAGCGCAGAGATATGTGCTGGAAAATCGCTGTCTTTTTACAAAATCGAAACTTATAATTGGGAGGAATGACGATGGAGCGTGTTAATTTACAGGAAGGTTGGCGTTTTGCCAAGGCAAACAGCAATGAGTGGACGCCGGTGAGTGTGCCGGGAACTGTTTTATCCGGTCTTTTAGAGGCAGGTAAAATGCAGGATCCGTATTACCGTGAAAATGAATATGAAGCAAGAGAGCTTCTGGCAAAGGATTATGTCTTTGAAACTGATTTTTGTATTTCAGAGGAGCAATTAAATAAGAAGCACTGCGTATTAGTCTGCGAGGGACTTGATACATTGGCTGATGTTTACGTAAATGAGAAGCAAGTCGGAAAGGCTGATAATATGCACCGCACATGGCGCTTTGACTGCAAGGACGCATTGCAAAAGGAAAATCATCTTCGCATTTACTTTCACTCAGCGCTGACTTATATTCGTGAGTATGAGGCAACGCCGGGAAAGGAGATTACCTATGAGCCAACGGGTGGTATTTTAGGCAATCAGTATATTAGAAAGGCACATTCTATGTTTGGCTGGGACTGGGGCGCACAGCTGCCAGATATAGGCATCTGGAGAGATTTATATCTGGAGTGTTATAATGCAGGCCGCATTGAGGATGTGGTAATTCGTCAGAAGCACACATGGAAAGAGCGCCCTCAGATGGGTGAGCTGTCTCAAGAGGAATATATTGAGGCAGTTGAGCAGTCTGATACAGTTTCTCTTAGTGTGGAGGTGAAGCCTGAACAGGATACAAATTTAGAGAATACAAAAGTAATAGTCACATTGACAGATCCAAAAGGCGTGCAGCTAGAGCAAGTAGTTTTGCCGACAATAAAAGAAGCAGTCTGTGCAGAAATTTTGGTAGCGCAGCCAAAGCTTTGGTGGTGCAATGGGCTTGGGGATCAGCCACTGTATAAGGTGCAGGTATCTTTGGTGTATAACAATCAGTGTGTGCTTGATTCAAAGGAATATTCTATTGGTCTTCGTGAACTTACAGTCAGCACAAAGAAGGATGAGTGGGGAAATGAGTTTGCATTTGTAATAAATGGCATTCATATTTTCTCAATGGGAGCTGATTATATTCCAGAGGACTGCATCTATCCATGGATCACGAAGGAGCGCATAGAGGCATTGATCCGATCTTCTGTAAAAGCTAATTATAACGTGCTTCGTGTATGGGGCGGCGGTTATTATCCATCTGATACATTTTATGATTTGTGTGATCAGTATGGTTTGATTGTATGGCAGGATCTGATGTATGCATGCAATGTCTATGACTTTACAGAAGAGTTTGAAAAGAATATTTGTCAGGAAACAGTAGATAATGTGCGCCGTCTGCGTCACCATGCAAGTCTGGGACTATGGTGCGGAAATAATGAACTAGAGTCTGCATGGGATCATTGGGGTATTTCAGAGACACATAGTCCGCTGCTCAAGGGAGATTATATCAAGCAGTTTGAATACGTGCTTCCGAAGGTTACAAAGGAAGAGGATCAAGCGACATTTTATTGGCCATCATCACCATCATCAGGCGGATGTCTTGATAATCCAGACGATCATGACAGAGGAGACTGCCATTACTGGGATGTATGGCATGGCATGAAGCCATTTTCAGATTATCGCAGTCATTATTTCCGTTTCTGTTCTGAGTTTGGATTCCAGTCCTTCCCGGAAAGAAAGACAATTGATACATTTGCACTGCCGCAGGACTGCAATATTTTCTCACCAGTTATGGAGAGTCATCAGAAAAATGGTACAGCAAACGGAAAGATTTTATATTATATTTCCGAGAATTTCCGTTATCCAAAGGACTTTGACAGCTTAGTATATGTAAGTCAGGTGCTTCAGGGTATTGCAATTAAGGCAGGAGTAGATCACTGGAGAGCAAACAGAGGACGCTGCATGGGTGCGCTATATTGGCAGTTAAATGATAACTGGCCAGTGGCATCGTGGGCAAGTATCGACTATTTTGGACGCTGGAAGGCACTTCATTACATGGCAGCCCGTTTCTTTGCACCAAAGGCCGGTTATATTTATACAGAGGGAACAAAGGCAGTTATCAGTGCAACAAATGAGACACTTGAGAATCAGTCACTGACCGTAACAGTGCGCATCAGGGATGTGGAGCTTAATGTATTATTTGAGGAAACTGTGGAGACGACAGTAAAGGCACAGAGCAGTATTCATGTGCTGGAGCGAGATTTTGCAGATGTGATCGGATCAAAGAAGCGCCGCGTGTTTGCAGAGGCAGTTTATACATGGCAGGACGGCACGACAAGTACTGAGGCAGAAGGCTTTGTTCCGTATAAGCATATGGATCTTTTGCAGCCGCAGATCGAGACTTCTGTAACAGAAAAGGATGGCACTATTGAAATACAGATAAGTGCAGACTGTTTTGCACCGTTTGTATGGTTAGAAATAGAAGATGATGTTATTTTCTCCGATAATTGTTTTGACTTAACATCGGAAGAGACAAAAACAATCTGCATACGAAAGGAAGATGTTCTGTCTGGAAAGGTGCTTAGCGCAGATAATGTGCGAAAAACACTTAAGGTAAGAAGCCTTCGTGATACATATGAGCAGTGAAAGTAATATATTTCAATAAGTTGTAATAGAGAAACAACTTGAAAAATAATCCATATCATGCTATTCTGATGTAAGAAAGAATTGGAAAGGTAAAGGTCGAAAATCTATGGGGAAGATAAGAGAGCGGTTTTTACAATGCAAAAAGAACCGGGGTGGTTTTACTCTGGTTGAGATGATCGTCGTGCTGGTTATCATTGCAATTCTGGCGTCTTTGATGTTAGGTGCACTGAATGGCTACATAGACAAGGCAAAGGAAAAGGAAGTGCTTGCTGACTGCAGAAGTGTAGTATTAGCGGCTAATACAGTTGGATCTGAGGTTTATTCAGGAAAGACGGCGTATCGTCCGCGTACACAGGTGCAGGAGCTTTCGGGTGTAAAGCAAAATCCAGATGTTGGTTCTGATACAGGCTGTGTAGTTGAGTATGATTCTCAGTGCAATGTCATAGGTGTTGCATGCTGGACGGGTGACATTACAGCTCAGTACCTGGCACCGAATACAGCGTATAATTCATCTGCTACTGCAAAGATGGAAATCATTGATAAGGGTGCAATTGTTGTATCAGACAATTGGTCTTCTTTAAATGAGCATGCAAAGGATGTAGATGAAAACGATCAGGATTTTACGATTGATTAAGTCAGGAGGAGCAAAATGAAATCACTTGCAAAGAAATTAAAGAAAGCTAAGGAAAACAAAAAGGGTTTTACACTTGTTGAAATTATCGTTGTGCTTGTCATTATCGGTATTTTGGCATCTCTGATGTTAGGTGCATTAAATGGCTATATCGACAAGGCAAAGGAAAAGACACTGACAGCAAACACAAGAAGCATTTATCTGGCAGCTCAGACAGTAGCGAGCGAGCAGTATGCAAACGGCAATACTACAGATATCCTTTCAGACGATAAGAATCTTGCAGATGTAGATTCGCTTTCTGGCGGTCTTTTGACGCAGTATGGAAGTGGAAACTATGCAATTACAGTTGAGGCTGGAAAGGTTATTTCTGTCAGTGTAACCGACAGCGGAATAAAAAAGACCTGCACGATTACAGATGGAACGATCAAAATCGAGTAAGTGGCAAAATGACATGGATTGAATTGATATACAGCCTTCCCTTCATACTGATGGGGGGCTGTATATTTTCATTTGCAGATGTTGTTGCAGACAGACTTCCGAGAAAAATCTCGTTTGTAAAGGGAAGATCGTATTGTCCATCTTGTGGTCATACACTTGCCTGGTATGATATGATTCCGGTAGTCAGCTGGCTGCTTCTTAGAGGAAAATGCCGACAGTGCAGGTGTCGGATTCCGGCTAGATATCCAGTTACGGAAGCAATGGGAATGGCAGCCGCAGAGATTAGTTTATTATGTTTTGGGGGCTGGAATGGCTACTGGCATGAGATCAACCTTTGTGTTGTGACTGTCTTTTCTTTACTGACACTTTTATTAATCATTGCACAGATTGATCAGCAGACAATGGAGATTCCAAATGGTCTTGTTATTGCCTGCATAGTGCCAGCGTCGATGGCTGTATTTGCATTTCCAGATGTCACATTAACAGAACGGCTGATTGGATTTTTTTCAGTCAGTCTGCCGCTATTTGCGATAACGCTTGCTGTGCCTGGAGCATTTGGCGGCGGAGATATCAAGCTGATGGCGGTGATCGGATTTTTTCTTGGCTGGAAAATGAGTCTAACTGCGTTTATGCTTGCCGTATTTTCAGGAGGTATTTATGGAATCGGACTTCTCTTGTCAAAGAAAAAGGGTGCAAAAGAGCATTTTGCATTTGGCCCGTTTTTGTGCGCAGGGACAGCGCTGACTTTATTTGTGGGAGAATGGCTGCTTTCCTGGTATCTATCCATAATTTTTTAAAAGGGGGAACTTATGCCAAAGTATCAATATACGGCGAAGGATGTCGCAGGAAAGAAGAAAAAAGGGCAGCTTATGGCAGCTGATGAGGCTGCACTTTACGAGCTTTTAAGGGGAGAAAATCTGTTTTTGATTTCCTGCCGTCTGGCACAAAAGGAGAAAAAAAATACATATCGTCTTACTCCAAGGCAGCTTTCTGAGTTCTGTAGGCAGCTTGGAACTTTGCTTGGCGCAGGTGTTCCGCTTGTGAGGGCTCTTAATCTGATGCAGGCAGAGGAGACGATTAAGCCAAAACAAAAGGCAATATATGAAAACATGATTCGAAGTGTCCGCCGTGGAAATTCATTTGCTGATACGATGAAGGATCAGGGAGATGCTTTTCCAGAGCTGCTCATAAATATGTTTCGCGCAGCACAGGAGTCAGGCCGTATGGATCAGACAGCACTTAGAATGGCAGAGCATTATCAAAAGGAGTATCGTTTAAGTGCAAAGATTAAGAGCGCTACGCTGTATCCAAAGATTTTGTGCGGAGTAATTGTTGTGGTTGTCCTGATTTTATTTTGCTATATTATGCCAAAATTTATGGATGTGTTTGCTAATTTGGAGTTGCCAGCTGTGACAGTGGCACTGATGGCTGCATCTGGTTTTATGAAGAGAAACTGGCTGTGGGTATTGTTTGGCATTGCTGTTTTATATGTGATTGCAAAAGCAGTGTTGGAGCTTCCAAAGATTCGTTTAGAGGTGGATCGAATTAAGTTAAAGATTCCTAAAATTGGCATTTTGATTCAGACGATTTATACAGCGCGTTTTGCAAGAACACTTTGTTCTCTTTACACAAGCGGTCTGCCTATTGTGACAGCGCTTCAGGTGAGCAAAGATACGATTGGAAATCGTTATCTGGAATCTCAATTTGATGAAACAATTGCTATGGTGAGGCGTGGAGAGTCCTTGTCAGATGCTCTGGCACATATTGATGGCTTTCATAAAAAGCTAGCAGGAAATGTAGCTATTGGTGAGGAGACAGGAAGTCTTGATACCATGCTTATCTCAGCGGCTGACAATTTTGAGTATGAATCTGAGCAGGCAATATCACGTCTGATTAGCTTTTTGGAACCGGCAATGATTATTGTGATGGCAGTAATTGTCGGAATGATTATGATTGCTGTGATGCTTCCGCTGTTAAATATGTATGCAGAGATTGAGGCAAGTGGAACGATGTAAGGAGAAAAGAGGATGGAGCTTTCAGTATATATTTCAAATGAACGAATAGAAATCGTGGCCGGAACAGGGTCAAAATCAAAGGCAAAGATTAAAAAAGTATATAGTCTGGCAGTCCCAGAGGGGACGATTATGAATGGTATCATTACAGGAGAGCAGCGATTACAGGAGAGACTTGAACAGATTTGGAATCGTTATTCACTTCCAAGAAAAGGAATTTGCCTTGTAATTGATTCAGGAAAGATTATGACAAAAATGCTTGAAGTTCCTTATATGAAGGATAAGGAGCTGATTTCCTGCATTAATAAGGAGTTTGCAGACGGAGAGAAGACTGATCTTGTAACTGATTATTTCCCGTTCCCAAAGAATAGTCCATATGAGATGAATCATATTTTTTGCGCAGCATTGGAAAAAAGTGTAATTGAAAGCTATTTATCCTTGTTTTCTGATCTTAAGCTGAAGGTAAAACGAATCAGCATTGGTCTTGGATGTCTTTTAAGAGCAGTGACGGCAACAGGAATGTTTGCCTATGAGACATGCGTGTTTATGCTGGTACAGGGAAGCACTACGATTAGTGTATTATTTGAAAATGGAAATTATATTTACAGCCGCAGAAACCGTATGTTAAATGATCAGGGAAGCGCTGAATGGATCGAGGAATTGGGACAGATCGCAGACGGAATACGTCAGTTTTACAGACAGCGTCACAGCAGCTATACACTAGACAGTATATATCTGGCTGGTATAGCAGGAGGCAGTGATGACGTGGTAAAAGAGCTTGATACATATATGCAGGAGTATGGCATCAGGGCGAAGGCACCAGGTATGATTCAAGGAATTTCGTTTGTAAAAACAGCAGTAAGTGATCACGGAGAAATTAATGCAGAGCCGGCATCTTACATTTATGGAATCGGAAATCTGCTTTTGTAAAAGCTGCGAAAGGTGGAGAAAATGGAGAAGCATCAGACAGAAAAGATAAGAAAGATAAAAGCGATTCCGGATCGAAGGATTGATTTTTACTATCGGCTGTTAAAGGGTCCAGAGCAGTTAAAAAGAAGAAAGAAGCAAAGAATAACAGCGGCACTTGTGATAGCAGCATTTCTGGCAGCCGGACATGTGATTGGTGTTTTAAAGCATAGTGAAAAAGAATATCAAAAAACAATTGCTAAGCTGGAAGCGTTTTTAGAGGATGAAACGAATCAGGCAGCTGATAAGAGTGCACAAAAGCTTGGAGATCAGGTGGAAAAGCAGGACAACATGATTTATGATATGGAAAATGCAAAAGCCAATATATATTCTTATCCTCTTGTGACAAGTGATGTGTTCAAAACGCTTGAGGATTGCTGTCCAGATAAAGTATTAATTACAATAACAGGATACAATTGTGCAACAGGAGAGCTGCAGTTTGACGCAGTAGCACCAGAAGTTACCGATGTTTCAGAAGTTATTGAGATATGGAAGACACTTGATATTTTCCAGGGCGTCTATTTTACAGGATATACGCAGAATCAGGCACAGGATGGTTATACCGTGAAGGTTGTCTGTATTTTAAGTGAACATGCAGGAAGGCAGGCCGCAGATGAAAATTGATTTTACAGTGACAAAACGAGATAAAAATTTATTAGCAGGTCTGGCAGTCTGTGCAGCAGTTTTTTGCTTTTACTGGTTTGGTGTGAAGCCGCAGATGGATTGCCTTGATAAGCTGGAAGTGAAGCAGGAGGCGTTAGAAATGCAGCAGCTTCAGATGCAGGTACATATAGCGGCTCTTCCGGTGGATGAAAAACGTGATGAGGAGCAAAAAAAGCAGCTGGCAGAATTAGAAAATCATTTCTTTCCATATCAGACTAATGAAGAACTTAATCGTTATCTGACAGATGTGTTTGTGAGTGAGGGGATGATTATGCAGGATTCGACGCTTCGCGCCGGACAGCTTGATGAGATTACACCTTACAGCTTAAGTGAACGTATGGCGCTTTTGAAGAAAAATGAACAGGCTAAACAGACACAGACAGGTATTAATGAATCTGCAGACTCAAAGAAGGATGAGATAGATACAAAGACAGAGTATGTCTACAGTGCTCAGGCAGATTATACGGCAATAGGCACAAAAAATCAGGCACTTGCTGTTTTAGATAAGCTTTCAGAAAAGGAAGGGGTCAGAATAGTATCTTTTTCAATAAGTGATGCAGCAGTTAAGACAACAAATAATGGACAGGATGTTCTTCAGGCAGGAAAGCGTCTGGAGGTCAGCATGATGATTTATATGACACGAGGCAGCAGCGATGGCAAATGAAAAAAATATACGAATTGGTGATGTGTTACTTCAGGCCGGCTACATCAATCAGGACGAGCTTGATGAGGCACTAGAGTATCAGAAAAATAATAAAGGCATTCGTCTTGGTGAGGCATTGATTAAGCTTGGCTTTATCACAGAGCACCAGCAGTTAGAAGCACTTTCAGCGCGTCTTGGACAGCGCTATGTAAAGATTGATAGAATTATGGTACAGACAGAGGCTGTAGCAATGATACCAGTCCAGCTTGCAAAGAAATATCATATGCTTGCTGTGCAGTACCAGGATAATAATCTTACAATTGTATTGAATGATCCTCTTGATTATTATGGAATTGAGGATATTCGCCAGACTACTGGCATGAACCTTGAAATTTGGCTGACAGAGCTTTTGCCTTTAAATCAGGCAATTGAATACTATTATTCAGAAATCGAGGCAAAAAAGGCTGCCAGCTCAGCAAATGAGATGGCAAGAGAACGTGAGCAGGCACTTGAGGTTAATGCTGATGAGGGAGATTCTGATGCACCGGTTATTAAGCTTCTTGACAACTTGCTTGCACGCGCATTTAGCATGAATGCGTCTGATATTCATATTGAGCCGTTTGAGGAGAAAACATCTGTCAGAATACGTGTAGATGGTCAGCTTCTTGATTATGTCGTGCTGCAAAAGAGTCTTCATCAAAATCTGATTGCCCGCGTAAAGATTTTAGGACAGATGGATATTGCAGAGAAAAGACTTCCGCAGGACGGTCATTTTCGGACAAGAATCGCAAACCGTGATGTAAATATTCGTACATCAGTGATTCCGACTGTATTTGGAGAAAAGGCCGTACTTCGTCTTTTAGCTTCTGGAAATATGGTGGCAGATGCCGAGACGTTTGGCATGAATCAGGCACATTTTGAACAGTTTAGCAAAATGCTTGAGGCACCAAATGGCATGATCTACATTACAGGTCCGACAGGTTCCGGAAAAACAACAACACTTTATATGGCACTTCAAAAGCTTAGTAACCGCAAGGTGAATATCGCAACAATTGAGGATCCGGTAGAGTGGAATATTCCGCGTGTCAATCAGTGCCAGGTAAATACTGTTGCGGGGCTGACATTTGAGCGCGGACTGCGTTCTCTTCTTCGTCAAGACCCGGATATTATTATGGTCGGAGAGACAAGAGACGAGGAGACGGCAGCCATTTCAGTACGTGCTGCAATTACGGGTCATCTTGTATTTTCAACACTTCATACAAATGATGCAGTGTCGTCCATTATTCGTCTGATTGATATGGGAGTTGAGCCATATATGGTTGCAAACTCACTAGTCGGTCTAGTGGCACAGCGTCTTGTACGTGTTGTCTGTCCTGAGTGTGGTTACTGGGATGAGCCGACAGAGCAGGAAAAAGCTTTTATAGGGCCAAAGATTACGCGCGTGCGCCGCGCACAGGGATGTAACAGCTGCAGCCATACTGGATATGTCGGAAGACGTGCAATCCATGAGATTCTCTGCGTGGACAATCAGATGCGAAGAATGATTACACAGAGAACTCCTATGGAGGAGCTTAGAAGCTATGCGACGCATTATCTTGGCATGGAGTCGCTAACTGATGAGGCTCTTAAGCTTGTAGCGGATGGTACAACTACTGTCGAGGAGCTTAAGAAGGTGGCATACTATATTTAAAGGAGCTGTATATGATAGAAAAAATGATACGTGAGGCCAGAAGCCAGCGTGCCTCTGATATTCATATAAGCGAAGGACAGGCAGTGTATCTTCGCATTGATGGAAAGCTCATAAAGAGTGACTTAGAGCTGTCAGATGAGATGACGCGAAAGCTTATTTTGTCTCTTCTTACAAAAGAAAGACAGGAAAGCATCTGGCGTGGAGAGGATGCAGATTTTGCACTTGAAACATCAGATGGAAACCGTCAGAGAGTCAATGTATTTTGTCAGCAAGGACGCCTCGCGGCAGCAATTCGTCTGCTTAATGCAAAAGTGCCTACACTCTCTCAGCTTCATCTGCCGCCAGTGCTTCAAAATCTCGCAAATGAGCCTAGAGGATTAATTTTAGTGACAGGACCTACTGGTTCAGGAAAGTCAACAACGCTTGCGGCAATGGTTGATTATATCAATCACACACGTGCAGATCATATTTTAACGATTGAAGATCCGATTGAATATGTGTACGAACAGGATCAAGCTGTGATTCATCAAAGAGAGGTGGGAAAGGATGTTTGTTCCTTTGCGGGAGCACTTCGCTCTGCACTTCGAGAGGATCCAGATGTTATTCTTGTCGGAGAGATGCGTGATTACGAGACGATTTCAGCAGCTGTTACGGCGGCAGAGACTGGTCATCTTGTGCTGTCAACACTTCATACGACAGGGGCAGCTAAGACAGTAGACCGTATTATAGATGTGTGTCCGGTACAGGCACAAAATCAGATTCGTATTCAGCTGGCAGGCGTATTAAAGGGTGTTGTGACGCAGTGCCTTGTTCCGCTTATAGACGGCGGCCGAATAGCAGCAACAGAAGTTCTAACAGGAACAGATGCAGTGCTAAGTCAGATACGTGAAGGAAAAACGCATCAGCTTGGAAGCGTAATGCAGTCGGGCGCAGCAGCAGGTATGCATACGCTTGACTATGATCTGGCAAAGCTTGTTTCACGTGGGCTGATTGAGAAGAAAACAGCGCTCAAATACGCACAGGATAAAAGAGAGCTGGAGCAGTGTATATTTTAAGCAGCAAATTTAAACGATAAGACAGCTTGGGAGGTTTGATTTTGATCAGAAATATCTTACAGCGAATCAAAGAAAGCAAGGGAGGCTTTACACTGGTAGAGCTTATGGTGACGATGGTGCTTGTTGGCATATTGCTTGGCGCATCGGCAGCAGGCATTTTTTATTACCAGAAGTGGTCGGTATGGCAGCGTCAGGAACACTATGCCCGTACGCTGTTTTTAGCGGCGCAGTCAGGCATGACACAGTATAGCACTGATAAGCATCTTGAGGCGTTTGATAAGGAAGCACAAACCTCTGCACAGGCAATTGTAAGACAAAACAAGCTTTTGGTTCCAATTACTGATGAAAACGGACAAGTGGTAAATGTATCAACGATCTGGAAAAACGATGATGGACAGACCACTTCGAATTTGTACTATGTGACAGGAACGCCAGCTGATTATAAAGCCTACAAAAATGGCAGTGCTGATGCTTCACATACGCTTTTGTATGATATTTTTGATGCTTACCTTTATGACAAAACATTGCTGGCAAATGGCTGTGTGAGTGTGGAGTTTGATGCACGAGACGGACTTGTCTACTCTGTTTTGTATAGTGATCGCGTGGAAGCACTTTCCTACACGGGATGTACAAGCACGATGGCAAATATTGTAAACCGTTCCAAAGAAAACAGAAAGGGAAGCGGAAGTGACAATTCTACAGGTCTTTGCTTTGGCTATTATGGAGCAGATTCCTTGTCAAAGGCAGCTGATACAGCGACTAAAGTTAAGGTTTTAAATGCATCTTTACATAATGAAGAGACTTTAAATCTGACATGGAAGCTTTCTAAGGGAGAGACGGCAGTTTCCCTGATGAATTATCAGGTTATGATATGCGATGCAAAGACGAATGAGGAGCTTCTTGAGATTTCTTTTAATAACGCATCTTTAAGCGGACAGAAGACAGAAGAAGGTTATTATTACAGTATACCATCTGAGTCGGCAGAGGATGAGTTAAAGGTGGTTGCGGCAGAAGTGACGAGCTTTGCAGGAAAAAAAGAAGAAAAGCTTGGTACATATCCATTTCTTGCATATATAGATGAAGAGCTAAACGTCACGCTCGTGCTTGATGCAGTTGATTTAAGTGCAACACAGGCTGCCTATGAGACATACAGAAGAACAGGCGAGCCAGGTGAGCTTATGAATACGCTTAGTCTGCATCGTTTTGGACTGGAACAATATGGTGTTGATGAAATCAGCTGTATTGTGCAGGGCGGCGGATCAGGCTATCAAATTACAGGGCGCAGACAAAGCAATTCTGAGCTTATGTATTTTGCGCGTGAGGATGGCGAAGATACTGATGAGGACCTTGGTACATCGTATGAAATTCAAAACGCAAGACATCTTTATAACATCCGTTTTGCAGAAATGATTACGGATGCAGCTGTCTATGCAGCAGAGGAAGATGAAAAAAGCGAAAATACATATATCGTTTCAAGAGACTTTGCCTGGGGCTATGAAAAAGAAGATGACGAGAGTGATGAGACATTGCAAGAGTCAGATTCAATTTTGGCGAAGGGAATGGTCTATCAAAATGGACTTCCGGTAAAAGAGGCAGACACAGCATTTCCTATGATTACACAGCTTAGAGAGGGAAGCAGTCTTGGCTCTAAGGACGGCGATGAAGTTTACACGATTGACTACCTTACATTGTCAGATACAGCAAATATGGGAACAGGAAGTTCAAGCCGCTGGTATCCGCAGGGCGATGGTACAGCATTTGTACTGGAAAATTTAGGTACGATTCATGATCTTTGCCTTGATCATGTGTCAGTTACTGGTGATCAGAATACGGCAGCAGTTTGTGCTTACAATGGCGGAACGCTGGAAAATCTGACAGTTGCAGGAAGTATTGAAGCAAAAGATTTTGCAGCTGGTATTTTTGCAGCATCACTTCCAATGAAGGAGGAAGATGAGACACTTTCAAAGCTTGTCAATCATGCAAAGGTTACAGCAGACGGGACAGCCGCAGGAATTGTGGCACAGACAAAAGAAAAAGTTTTATTGGAAGATTGTGTTAACACAGGAGTAATAGAGGCAGCTGTGGCAGCAGGAATCACAACAGCAGAATGCGAAAATCTGGTTCTGATGCGCTGTCAGAATTATGCACCGATAATTTCCTCTGACAACGAGTCATATGGCATTACGAGTAATTTAACGGCAAATCTGACTGATTGTGTCGGCGTGAGTGAAAACGTTTATCCAATTGCAGCAGATGCAAATGAAAGTGAAAACTGCCTGTATTTCATATCAGGAGGAGAAAAACTTGAAGATGCGCTACTAGCTGATATATGTGATATTTCACTTACAATAGGCGAGACAGATGCAACTGGCTCTTACAGAGAGTATCCATTTGTGGAAGCATCAGAAAAACAGCTTCAAAATCTGATTAAACATCAGTCGGAAGATGTTCCTGTTTTTCCATCATCCTCATTTGATATAAAAGAGCAGCGCTGTCCTATTTATACGGCTTTTTTGAATGGCACATGCAAGCTGTCCGATGTGACGCTTACATGGCTTAATGAAGGGACATATAAGTTTGATGTGCTGTACGCAGATGCAGAGGACGGTGTCTGGAAGGAACTTGCCGCAGGTTTGCAGGCAGCAGGCAAGGATGCTGATGATGGTGGTACAGTTTCTGTGAAAGCACCTGACGCAGTAGAGGCAAGTGCGCTCAAAATCATAGTGACAGGTGCGACAGATGGATGTGACGTAGCACTAGGAAGCATCGAGGCAGCAGGAATCTGGAACAAAGAAGGCGTAAAGGTTGCCTGCGAATCAGATAATTCAAACAATAACGAAGACCAAAAAGAAAATCAAAAAGAAAATACAGATGATAATAAGTCAGAAAAGGAGCAAAAAACACCAGGTATCGGAACTGAGCTGTATGTTTATAAAGAAGATGAACTTACAGAAGAAGATCAGGCAGAAATTTACACAAAGTGGACAGCTTTTGCAGGAAGCTTGTCTGTCTCACCTCTTCTTTTAAATACAGAAGAAGCAAAGACAGATGAGGACAGCGAAAATATACGTATACGTGTATGGGAAAAGCTAAGCAGTGAGTTGACAGATCTTACAGTATTCGATAAGTCAGAGCCAAAGCCTGGTATTCCAGGCGGAATCACATTTACAAAGGAGAACGGATCATGGATGATTCGTTTTTGGCCAGGTCTTTTTGCCGAATACTATGAGTATGAAGTTGAGTATGAAACATATGAAAGAGACAGTAATAATCAGCCTGTTCTGGAAAACGGTCTTTTAAAGCGGATTAAAATTGGAAGTAAGAATGGAGAGATAACAGATAATTTCTTAGAACTGCCAGATGAATTAGAAGGACAAAAGGTTGACGCTGTTATATTTCATGTAAGAGCCGTCAATAAAGAGGGTACGTCTGAGTGGAGTACTGCGCAGGCGGCAGACGAAAGAATACAGCTGCCAGCTTTGTCATATCATCTGAGGCTTTGCAGCGAAAACACTAGTGTGTCAGATGATAAAGATAAGACAGCCTTGTATGAGATTGTAATTGACAACAAGGATGATTTTACGTCAATTACTGCTGGCGACAGAGAGTTAACAGTGACAGCTGTGTATTCATCAGCCGATTCGGATGAAGAAAAAAGTCAATCATCATCTGTAAAGTTTGGATGGGAAGAGACAGGACATATTGCAGTTACAAGTGAAGAGGAGATTACTATTAATTGTCGTGTATCGTGTCAAGGTTATAAGAGCTCTACCTATTCAGAAAAAACATTTGATGTGCTGAGTGCAAATACTGTATGTGAAAACGAAGCGGTATTTGATACTTCATTAAAGCCAGACAGAATGTATTCTGGTTTTAAAAACAAGGATGCATCTTTGTATCAGATTTTGGCAGGTCATGCACAAAAGAAGGAAATGGAGATTCAAACAGCGTTAGAGGCTGTTGATGAAGAACTTCAGGTACCGGTTCAGTATCAGGCATCAATAAAGAAATGCAGCACAGACAAGATGGAGCAGATGCATTTTGATACAGCTGACTGTACTGAAATGACAGTTGTTGCATATCCTGTTACCTTAATGTCAGGTCAGGTTGAGCTTGGTCATATTGTGTGTCAGGCAAATGGAAGCGAAAGTTGGAGTGCGTCAGAGCTTCTTGCAGCGCGAGTGACAAATGATGGAGTTTTTGCTGCGCCAGAAGATCCTGCGTTTTCATCAGGTGACAGTCTGATTCAGTCAGGAAAAGTTATGGATGGCTATGCGATTTTAGCAGAAGATGATGGCTACAGACTTTATTATTCACCTCTTTTGAAAAATAGCGCATTAATGCAGCACTCATCATCTGACCAGAGTCTGTACGGTGTTTGGCGCTATGAACTTACTCAAGAAGAAATCGAAATTACACTTCCTGTATTGATTAGCGTAAATAAAAAGATAACAGATGATGACGAGATTGATGCTTCAAATGGCGCGCTTGTCATGTGGGATGCTGAAAGTGAGAAACCAAAGTATGAAGGTACATCATATGAAGTTAACGTTACAGCTTTATCGAAGACAAACGAGGAGGCGCTTTTACTATCAAAAGAAGAAATAGCTTCAGATGAAGAAACTTCATATTCGTGTCATGTCAGTGTGCCAGAAGACTGTGTAAGCCTGACTGTGCAGGTAAAAAGAGAAGGCATTACAGACAAAAATGGATTTACAATAAGCAGACCATCAACAAGTACACTTTCTGTGCGTATTAAAGAAGACGAATCAGAGCCAGAGACTGAAACAGAAAGTGAATCTGAAAAGCCATCAGAGACTGAGACAGAAAGTGAGTCTGAGTCAGAAAGCGAATCAGAGTCGGAAAGCGAATCTGAATCAGAGACACCGCCAGAGCCAGAACCTCTTGCAGCACCAGAGCTTTTTATTTCAGACAAAAAGCAGGAATTTTTGTACCCGATTTTTGATCTGGACGAAAATGGAAACTGGAAGGATTCTGGAAGAAAGGCATCTGCATGGCAGGGAAGCATTTATTTTGATGTGGATGCGAATGAAGAAGGATGTGCAGGCTATAAGATCAATGTGCTGTCACTGCTTAAATCAAGGCAAATGACAAGAGATACACTTTTTTATCGCGATGCCTTTTCCTTTGAAATTGTAAAGGATGACAGTCAAGCAGGTTTTTATGTTCGCAGTATGCTTTCAACAAAGTCAGGCGGCTACACGATGGAGCAAAATGATACACAGGGTGGTCTTATTGGTGTATATGAGATGTATACAGACCGTTCAAATGGTATCTATACATATCTTATTCCATATTATGTTTCATGTGAAAGTAAGCAGGAAAAGGTCCTTGTATATGCATGGCTAAAGCAGACAAACACGACAGATGAAAATGGAGATATTCTTTCTGCCAGGTTTGAAGTGTTTGTGACAGATGGAGCAGCACCGCTTGGAGAGGCTTACATAGCAGACTCAGATTGTGCTGTAATGAGTGTGCAGGCACTTGCAGAGACAACGACTGCAGAGGGGGAACAAAAGCAGTGGTTAGATTCAGATGTGACAAGCCTTTATCGAGATAAAGGTACAGATGAATTTAAAAAGACACAGAAAGAAAAAGAAAAGATGGAGGATACTTTTTCTGATGCCAATGTAGAGCAATGTGACAATACAGGTTTTGCATATTGTTTTGCACAAGGAACTGGAATTAGTGAATATCTTGTTCAAACTATGCAGCAGCGTGTTACAAGGGAAGGAAAACAAACATGCACATATCGTTTGCTTCCTGTTTATTGGAAATATGATGCAGATGGTGTTCAAAAGAGATACAGTGTCTATTTACCAGAAGACGGTTATGCAGTGCCTTATACTGAGCAAGTCAATGGAAACGAGCCATATCTTTTATACGATCTTTCCATTTGCTTTGCATCGATGGATGAGATTGGCATAAGTGATTGGTCAAAGATTAGTGCAAGCGCACATGACGGTGATAATAAGACATTTGTACTTTCAAAAAATACAAGCCTTGGTCATTTGACAGCGCCAAAGTTTACTGGTTTGGCAGGTGAGAAAGAGAAATTGTATACGCTTTTAGATCAAACTAATCAGCCTGTGTCAGAGATATTGGCAAAGACAAATGAAATTTCCTGGAGCTTAAACAGCGACTGGGAAAAGGCAGCAGGTTTTGATTCGACACTTTTCTTTAATTGTCAAGATGGTCAGACAAAAGAGATTACCTTTTATTGGAGGGCAGAGGATTGGATAAAGGATCCTGTTGCATGGGAAGCATCATATGGAAGCAGTTTGTTGGAAAAACTGACAGTTTGTGAAGCAAAAGAGGAAGAAACTACTGAGGAAAAATCGACAGAAGAAAAATCTATCGAAGAAAGTTCTACCGAGGAAGCTTCAAGTGAGAAGGCAACAACAGAAAGTGTGTCTAGTGAGCCTTCCACAACTATAGAGGTGACTTCTAAAGAAAGCATATCCTCAGAAGAAACAACGCAGACACAAGAGCAGGAAAGTACAACACCACTGCAAACGCCAGAAGCGACAACACTTTTGCCATCATCAGAAACATCACTGCCAGAGATACAGCAGACGATGGAGGAGGAATCACCAGCACCAGTGCAAGAGGCAAAGATTGAGCGAAAGAATGTCATTTTGCGCGCAGCAGCACCAAGCTTAAAATCGTTTTTATTCGAAGTAAAAGCTGTACTTACGATAACATCCACTGTTCTTACAGACGGAAGTACACAATATCAGTTTACACTGACAGTTCCAAAAGAAGTACCAGACAAGTATACAGATGCAGAACAAAATAAACTGCAGCTGATGCAGCTTGATCATGTGGAGACAGCAGTTGTACTGCAGGATGAGGACAGCCCATATTATGGACAGATTGATGTAGAAATAATTAGCGAGTAAATTAGAAAAAGCTCCCCTAGCTTCAAAATAAGCTAGGGGAGCTTTTTCTAATTTTACTTTGTTTTTTCCTGAATTTTAGCATGTTCGCGCTCGGCATGCTCTGTCTGGCGTTCCATTTTCAGCTCCCAATGGATCAGGAATGTTAAAAGTGCACGCAGTACAATTACGGCTCCAAGAATACTCAGTTCCTCAATTGTATGGGAGACAACTGTTTTTAAAATCTCTCCTGCCATTTTAAATTCCAGAGACAGCGCCAGCGTTTCAGCCAGATCAATCTTTACTCTTGTATCATCGGAATTGAGACCAGAACGGATAAATTTGATAAATGATTTTATCGTTCCATAGGCGACAATAAAGACGCCGATCAGTTCTAGGATGGGAACAAGATATGAAATGACCACTTCAAGAATAAAATCAAGAAATTCTGCCGACATAAAAAAATCCTCCTGTGTATACTTAACATCCATCATAGTATACATAGGAGGAAATAGCAAATGATTTTTTATTCAAAATGGACATCAATTACCATGACTTCGCTATTTGTTCCAACACGCATGTCGGGTCCGTAGACACCAATGCCGGAAGTGACAAAGCTGTACATGCTGTCAATCATTTTCATGCCCCAGTAATTTTCCCACACAAACGGTTGAACAATCGTCAGTGGGAAAAACTGGCCGGCATGTGTGTGACCAGAAAGAACTATATCAACACCGTGCGCATTGTAATCAGACAGATGATCAGGTTCATGGCTTATCACAAAAAGCGGCATAGATGGATCAAGATTCTTTGTGAGTTCATCAAGAGAAGCACGTTTTTTTGTTCCATTTCCGGTGCGTTTTTCATCAAGACGTCCAGTAAGATAAAAGCTGTTGTCTATTATTGCTGTCTCATCCTCAAGCACGCTAATATTACTTTTTTCAAGAAATTCATACATGCGCGGATCGCGCGGTGCATTTTTTGAAGAAATTGGAAAACCGGCAATCAATGTCTCTGTCACATCATGGTTTCCAAATACGGCATATGTTCCGTAAGTGCTGTTTATCTGTGACAGGAGCATTTCAAGACGCTCTGGATTATCAAGTGCATCGAAATTATTATCAAAAATATCTCCTGCAATAACAACAATATCAGCATTCTCGGAATTAATTGTATTAACCATGTCCTCAATCTGGGAGCAGCCAACACTGTAGCCAAGATGAAAATCTCCAAGTAAAATCATTCGTAAATCTGTCAGCTTGCCGGCACTTTTTTGAATAGTGGCTTTATAGTGGGAGGTAGTCAGCATCTTTGCGTGAAAGCATCCATATACGGTAAAGCTTATACTAAGTAAAATGACAAGAAAGCCAAGTATAGTGCGAAGAAATACAGAAGACAAAAGATGCTTGCCTGATTTTAAATGACGTGAAGCTAGCTTTAGAAACAGCAAAAAAAGATCAGCTGTGAGAATAAAGAAAATCAGATAAATTAAGAAGCCAATCCAATAATTGCTGAATCGCAAAATCAAGAGCTGATAATCATTTTCAGGAAGAAATTTCCCTAAAAAAATGCTGGCAGCAAAGATTAATATTAGTCCGCACACAATAATGTTAAAGGCGCGGCGCTTTGGAAGATATATCTTTTTTGTCCATCTGCAAAATGACCACATAACGTAGCAGCAGAGGGTTATATAGACAGTTAGCATGAACCATTTCAGCATAGGCGTTACCTTAACCTTTTTTGAGTGATCGTGTTGTACCGCCATCCTCGAAGGTCACTGGAAGAAGTGTCAGGCTAGGGATCATAGAACGATCCTCTGTTGTGATAATTTCTACACATTTTGCGGCAAGCTGCGGCAGTGGTTGGCACATTGAGGAGACAAAAAGATCTTCTTTTGACCCACCAAATTTGCGGATACCGTCAAAACCAATAAGCTGTACATCTTCTGGGACACGGTATCCTTCCTTTTGCAAAAGCTTCTTGAATATATAACCGTGATAATCTGTATGACAGAAAACTCCGTCAAAGGAAAGAGAGCCATCTGATTTTTTATGCTTATCAATAAATTGCTTCATCATATCAATGAAATTATCACAATCTTCCATGTCAAGAAAGTCGGGAGTTATATGATATTTTTTGCAGGCAGCCAAATAGCCATCTTTTCGCTTGTCAGATTCTCCAGGGAAGATAGAATGAAAACGAATGTATACTGGATGGCGACAGCCAAGCTCAAGCAGCTTTTCAATAGCCATCATGCTGCCATTATAATTATCTGATGCAACTCGAGGAATATTGCGGTTTTCAAAGAAGCGGTCGAAGACAACAATCGGAATATCAGGATTGATAAAATTTCCAATATCTGAGTAGGTCAGTGCAACAATTCCGTTAACTTTGTTTTGCGTTGCCAGATTTAAATAAGCAATCTCCTTTTCAGGAATACCATCTGAGCAGCAAAGCATTGTTTTTAATCCTTTTTTGTATAAGGCATCCTCAATATAATCGGTAAGGGCTGCAAAAAAAGGATTTAGCATGTTGGGAATAATCACGGCAACTAGTCCTGTTTTTTTTGTTTTTAATCCTCGTGCATAGGTATTTATTTCATAGTGGAGGCTGGCAATGGCAGCTTCCACTTTCTTTTTATATTCCTCGCGCACAGTAATTCCGTTAATAACTTTAGAAACGGTGCCAAGTGAAACTCCAGCCTCCTTTGCGACGTCTTTCATAGTGGGCGCGTTTGTTTTTGCCATAAGGATCCTCCTGAAACGTTATATTAATGAATAGTATATCATAATTTATTTATAAATAGTATACCACAAAAATATGAAACGTTATATTGTTGCATATGCACAAAAGCAAGATAATAAAATTGAATATACTGCATATAAATGAGAAAAATATAAGGAAAATAGTTGACAATATGAAAAAACATAACTATAATGAAAATACAAACATGAAACGTTTCAAGTAACACTCAAAGTAAAAGAAAGAAGGGAAGAGCATGAAGAAGGCAAAACAAGGAGCAGTGCCTGTTCCGAAGAAAAATCTGTGGAAGCAAATCGCAAAGCATTGGGAGTTTTATGTGCTGCTGCTTCCAGGCATCATTTTGACAATTATTTTTAAATATGTTCCAATGTATGGTGTACAGATTGCTTTCCGTGATTACAATCCAGTTGGAGGCTTTTTTGGAAGTCCGTGGGTAGGATTGAAATGGTTTGAGCGTTTCTTTAACAATTATAACAGCATACGAATGATCAAAAATACGGTATTGCTGAGTCTTTACAGTATTTTGTGGACATTTCCAATTCCGATCATACTGGCACTTTTAATCAATCAGGTGAAGTGGAAAAAGTTCCAGCGTGTTTCGCAGACGATACTCTATGCACCTCATTTTATTTCAACAATGATCCTGTGTGGTATGCTTCGTATTTTCCTTTCTCCATATGGAGGACTGATCAGTACAATCATTCAGGCATTCGGCGGAAAAGCAACTAACTTAATTGACTCTGCAACTGCATTTCGTACCATCTACATTTCATCTAGTGTATGGCAGGACGCAGGTTGGGGAACAATCATTTACATTGCAACATTATCAAGCGTAGATGCGTCACTGCATGAAGCTGCAAGAGTGGATGGTGCGACACCGCTTCAGAGAATCTTCTATATTGACATTCCTGAACTTATACCTGTTATTGTAATTCAGCTGATTATGTCGTTTGGAAACTTGATGAATGTCGGATTTGAAAAGGCATATCTGCTTCAGACAAGCTTAAACAAGGCAACATCAGAAATTATCGCAACTTATGTATATGAGCAGGGTCTTTTGAAGGCAATGTACAGTTTTTCAACAGCAGTTGGATTGTTTAATACTGTTGTTAATATAGTGTTGCTGGTTGTGGTGAATACAGTATGTAAACGCCTGTCAGATGTGAGCTTTATTTAAAAGGGGGAATAAGATATGGCAAGCAATATGAAAATAAAAAAGAAATCTTCCGAGAAGACATTTGACATTATCAATGGTGCGTTTTTATTGATTCTTGTTATTTTAGTAGCGTATCCGCTGTATTATGTATTAATTGCGTCAATCTCTGATCCATATGAGGTTTATGCGGGAAAAACATTCTTATTGCCTTCGAAGATCACATTTGAGGGTTACAAGAGAGTATTTAAAGAAAACTCAATTGCAGGCGGCTATCTGAATAGCATTTATTATACTGTTCTTGGAACAGTTGTATCTGTTGCACTTGTATTGACAACAGGCTATTGTATGTCAAAAAAGACGCTTCCATTTCGACGCGCAATCATGATCTTCTATGTTATTACAATGTATGTTGGCGGTGGATTGATTCCGACTTACCTGGTTGTATCAAAGATGCATATGCTTAATAGTGTTTGGGCACTTATTCTTCCTGGCGGTGTATCTGTCTACAATGTTATTGTAACAAGAACATTCTTTGAGACAAGCATTCCGCAGGAGTTATATGAGGCTGCATCTATTGATGGAAGTGGAAATATCCGTACTTTTGTAAAGATTGCACTTCCGCTTGCAAAGCCTATTATCGCAGTAATGGTTATCTTTACAATGGTTGCTTATTGGAATGACTGGTTTACAGCACTTATTTACATGCAGGAAAAAAGCAGATATCCACTGCAGCTTGTTCTTCGTCAGATTTTGATTCAAAGTCAGGCGATGGCAAGCATGATGGGAAATATGGATGGTGGTTATGCGGAAGCAAATAAGCTGACAGAGTTAATTAAGTTTGCATCAATTGTAGTAGGCTCTGTTCCGATGCTGATTGCGTATCCGTTTGTACAGAAATATTTTGAAAAAGGCTTTATGGCAGGAGCTGTAAAGGGCTGATTTGTCCAAATGCCAATATAATAAAAGGTTATAATAAAAAGGTTACAATAAAATAAACAATATATATTTTTTAAGGAGGACTTTGTAATGAAAAAGGCAAACAAAATGATGGCACTTACCATGGCAGCAGCAATGCTGGTTCCTCAGATGGCATTTGCAGGTGAATCTGAACAGACAACATTCAACATCTTTGCAGGTGTCAGCGCATTATCACCAGACAATAGTGAGAAGCCGCTTGTACAGCAGATGAATGAAGCAATGGGCGTAACTATTGATTGGAACTGTGTATCAGGAGATACGCTGACTGAGAAGAAGAACCTGATTTTAAATGCAGGTGTTGATATGCCAGATGCATTTATGGCAGCAGAATTAACAGACTATGAGCTGATTAATTATGGTAGCTATGGTGTTCTGATTCCGCTTGAGGATTATATCAATGAGGAGACAATGCCAAATCTGACTGCATTGGCAGAGAAGAGACCAGAGCTTCTTGCTACAGCAACTATGCCAGACGGTCATATCTATGGACTTCCAGGTATTTCTGAGATGGGTTACATTGATGATGATGGAACTTATATTGGAATTGGTGCTATCCCGCAGTTTACTTCTATCAATAAGGATTGGCTGGAGAAGGTTGGAATGGAAATGCCGACAACACTCGATGAACTCCACGATGTACTTGTTGCATTTAAGGAAAATGACTGCAATGGAAATGGTGATGCAACTGATGAGATTCCGATGTCCTTTATGGCAAACAATTGGTGTGCTGGAATGACAACACTGTTTGCAGGATTTGGTTTTACCGATTATAACGAGGATCACAGAGCTATTGATAATGGAAAGGTATATTATCAGGCAACTAGCGAAAACTATAAGAATGCAATTGCTTACTTCCATAAGTGGTTTGAGGAAGGTCTGATTGATATTGAAGTATTCTCTCAGGATTCCAGCCAGTATATTGCAAAGGGCAATGGCGAGGATGCAAGACTGGGTGTATTTACCTGGTGGGAAATTCCGGAAGTTGTTGGAAATGAGAGAGCAGAAAGTTATGAGTATCTCCCGATTCTTGATGGCCCGGACGGAACTCATCATGTAAACTTAAATGAGTGTGGAACAACTAACCATAAGAATTTCTCTATTACAAGCGCATGTAAGAATCCAGAACTGTTATTAAAGTGGGTAGATCAGATGTATGATCCGATTAACAGTATGCAGGCAATTTATGGTGCAATCGGTTCTTATTGGAACGAGGAGCCAGATGAGAAGGGCTGTTACACGATGAGAGATTTAAAGGATGGTGAGACAGCAGGTGAGCTGAAGTCAAAGAATGAGTTGTTAGGACCTACAGAGCAGCTGACAGAGGATTATGGTACTTACTATTATCTTGAGGATCGTGCTCAGCAAAGAATTGATGACATACGTGATTTCTGGTTCCAGTATGTAGATTCTACAGAGTATTATCCTTCTGTTGTGTTTACAGAAGAAGAAACAAATACAATTAATGACTATTTAAGTGATTTAAAGGCATTGACAGAAGAAAAGACTGCTCACTGGCTTACAGATGGCGGCATCGAAGATGAGTGGGACGATTATGTTTCTGCAATGGACAGCATGGGACTGCAAGACGTTGTTGCAGCATGGCAGGCTGCATATGACCGTTATGTAGAGGCTCAGTAAAAAAGACCTGAGAAAATGGGGCAGGCATGAAAATGCCTGCCCTTGCTGTATCCGTGAACAATGATAAAAAGCTCATAGACAGAGCAGGGGCAGGGAGTGGATGAAAAAGAATATAGCAAAGAAGTAGAACAAAGGGTCAATATCAAAGGAGGATGAAAATGTTATCACAGTTTAAGATGAATCCGGATCCAGCGTATCAAAACAGGTTACTTCCTGAGAGAGATAATGCTTCTTTTTTTGATGGATATTCAGTATGGTTTTATAAGGAACAGGGAGATTTGCAGCAGGCAAATGCATTTACGCTTGAATTTGAAATTGCTCCATTTGGCATTTCAAGTGAAGGTGATGCTATATTTTCCTGTATGGATCGAAAAACAAGTGAAGGAATGGCAGTCAGACTGACATCAGATGGAAAAGTTGAGGTGATTCTCGGCTTTGGTGGACGACAAATGGTATTTTACTCCATTCGTGAGAACGTTGATCTTGAAAAATGGAATCATATATTTGTTATTTACCGTTTTCGCGAAGGCTGGTGTGATCTTGTGGTCAACGGCGTGTTATCAAATCGTTTACAGTTTGGCCGTTTTCAGAAGATAAAATGGCCAAGACATAAGATTTTCATCGGAAAAGATGCCGATAAGGATTGTTTGACACCTCAGATGGGTGTTTTCTGGGGATGGATGAAAAATATACAATTTTTATCAGAAGCAGTTTCAGTTGAACAAGCCATAAAAGATTCAAAAAGAGAAAATTCTTTAGAGAAAGTATTATACACGCCAAACAGAACAAGATTTTTGAATGATGCAAACCGCCCGCAATATCATTTGATTGAACCAGAAAAATGGATGAATGAGCCGCATGCACCATTTTTCTATAATGGCTATTATCATATCTTTTATCAGGCTAATCTGCATGCACCTATCTGGGATTCCATTCAGTGGGGACATCTGGCAAGCAAAGATATGGTTCATTGGAAGGATCTGCCGTTAGCACTGCAGTCAGAAAATGGTTTTTATGATGAGCTTGGATGCTGGTCAGGAAGTGGACTGGTTGACAAAGATGGTGTGCCGCGCATTTATTACACGGCTGGAAATAACAATCGTTTTCCGAATCAGGCAGTTGCATTGGCACAGCCGGAAGATACAGAAGAAGATCCGCTTTTAAAGAAATGGAAAAAATATCCTTCATTAATAAAAGAACAGGATATAGGCTGGTTGGGAGAATTTAGGGATCCATTTGTCTGGATAGAGCAGGATAATTATTTTATGCTGGTTGGTACAGGAGATGAGCATAATGGAGGCGGAAATGCAGCATTGTATGTGTCAGCAGATGGCTTAAATTGGGAATCTTGCGGAATGCTTGTGGATTATGATTATGAAATTAATCAAAAATGTGGTCATGTGTGGGAGCTTCCTGTGTTGCTTCCGCTTCGAGATGATTCTGGAAAGATTGTATGTCATATTATGATGTTTTGTGCTTGCCAGATAGAACATGATATTGTAGAGACATATTATTTTCTTGGAAACTGGGATGCGTCAAAGAAAACATTCACAAAATGGAATGACCATGCAATGCTTCTTGATCTTGGATATGGTACTTTTACTGGCCCTAGTGGATTTGTTACGCCTGATAAACGAAGTGTTGTATTTACAATCGCGCAGGGAAAACGGCCATTTTCAGATGAGTATCATGCAGGATGGGCACATAATGGTGGACTGCCATTGCAGCTTTGGTGGGATAATGGGCTAAAAATGCAGCCTATTCGTGAGATATTGTCATGTGAAGAGAAAATGCTTCTTGAAAGAACAAACTGTGGTATAGAAGAACTAAATCACGATCTGGAAAAGATTAATTCCAATTGTATGTATGTAAAGCTGACTACAGATGCGGATGAAATCGCAATATGCACAGAAAGTGTAGTTGATGAGTCAAGGTATGTTCAAGTAGTGTATAACCGCAATACAAAACGCTTTTTTGCACGAAACGCAGAAGGAAAAGAAATTTCTAGATTTCGCGATTTATGTGATCTGGTTGAAGTTGAGGGAGAGATTACAATAGAGTATTTTCTTGATCATTCGATGATTGAGGTTTATTTAAATCAGAGAAAAGCAATGACACTTCGAAATTACGTGGCAGACGGAGAACGAAAAATCAGTGTAAGCTCAAGTAGTACCAATGCAAGAGTTAGTTCTATACAGCTTTGGAATATGAAAAGTGCTTATGACTAAAAAAGTCTTGATAAGATATATAAACCTGGTAAAATAGCACAAAAAACAATATAAAAATTTGCTGTTTTGCCAAAGTGTTAAGCGGTTGACACAAATGGCATTTCGAGTATATACTTACAGTGTAAGATAGGTACGCAAACAAATTTATAAATAATAAAGACAGCAAACAAAAGGGAGGAAATATGATCAGCGAAAAATTAGAAAAGGCAAGAGCTTATGAAGCAGAGAACGAGAAAAAGATCACACCACAGATGAGACCGGTGTTTCACCTGACACCACGAGTTGGCTGGATGAATGATCCAAATGGTTTTTCTTATTATAATGGAGCATATCACATGTTCTATCAGTATTACCCATATCGTCCATTCTGGGGACCGATGCATTGGGGTCATGCAGTGAGTAAGGATCTTCTGCACTGGAATTATCTTCCTGCAGCACTTGCACCAGATGAACCGTATGAAAACGGCGGCGGCTGCTTCTCAGGAAGTGCGATTGATCTTGCTGATGGACGTCAGCTTCTTGTGTATACAGGTGTATTATCTGAAAAACAGCCAGATGGAACAATGCACGATGTACAGCAGCAGTGCGTGGCAGTTGGTGATGGCGTAAATTATGAAAAGTGCGAAAATAATCCTGTTATGACAGCAAAACAGCTGCCGAGTGATTCAAACAGATTTGATTTTAGAGATCCGAAGGTATGGAAGGCAGCAGACGGAAGCTATCGCTGTGTGATGGTAAACTGTGATAACAAGGGAGATGGACGTGCAGTTTTGTTTGAAAGCAAGGATGGCTTCTCATGGAACTTTAAGAGCATTTTAGCACAGAATAACGGAAAGTTTGGAAAGATGTGGGAGTGTCCGGATCTGTTTGAGCTGGATGGAAAGGCAGTTTTGATTGTAAGTCCGATGGAGATGGAGGCAGAAGGACTTGAATATCCAAATGGTCACGGTGTTGTATGCCAGATCGGAACCTACGACGATGAGACAGGAACCTTTACATGTGAGCATGCACAGACTGTTGATTATGGTGTTGATTTTTATGCACCGCAGTCTACACAGACACCAGATGGCAGAAGAGTCATGATTGGATGGATGCAAAACTGGGCATTTGTTAACCAGCATGCAGAGACTGAGCCATGGTTTGGTCAGATGGCACTGCCAAGAGAGCTGTCAATTGTTGATGGCAAGCTGATTCAGCGTCCGACAAAGGAATTTGATGCATGCCGCAAAAATCCAGTTTCACACAATGGTGTGTGTGTAGCAGGTTTAGAGGCAGTAAAGCTTGAAGGCATTGAAGGTCGTGTGGCTGATGTTGAACTTACGATTGCACCAAAAAGCAAGGACGATAGTTACTATATGTTTGAAATGAGATTTGCACAGGATGACAAGCATTACACAGCACTTCGCTATCGTACGCACGAGTCTGAGCTTGAGCTTGACAGAAGCTACTCTGATTCTAGAATTGCGATGGTTCACAAGCGTTCTTGCAAGGTAAAAGATAACGGCGGTAAGCTTAAGCTTCGTGTTGTGATTGACCGTTTTAGTGCAGAGGTTTTTGCAAACGATGGTGAGCAAGTGATGAGTGTAACATTTACGACAGATACTGCGGCAAAGGAAATCTCATTTGTGGCAGATGGAACAGTATACATGGATATTGTAAAGTACGATATTGAGTAATTCGCAATATCGACAAAAACATAATCAGATGCCAGAGCACGACAGCTGCAGGGAGGCAGAAAAAAATTGAAAACAAACTCGGATGAGATGCATAATCAGGAAATGCTATTAAAAAAAATAAGACAGAGCAGTGAAGTTTTTGATAAATTGGCAAATTCATATGAGGTTTGGGTGCCGGAAAGCGGATTGCTTGCCGGCCGCCGAAACCGGGATAAGAATGACAGCAAGAGAAAAAATCTTACAGATTGGTCAATCTTGTCGTTTTTGCTTGAGATTGATAACTGTCATTATCCGATGGCAGACAGCTATCTTCAATATGGCATTGATGGTGTGATTAGAATTGCAGCAGAGACACTTGAAACACTTAAAAATAATTTGCAAAGCGAATTGCAGGATCAAACGCAGTTAGATATTGCGTATTTGGAAAGTTTGCTTCATGTCTGGAAGCGTTTTCGACAGTTTGTTGCAGATCACATGGTACTTGCACTAGAATGTGCAAAGCAGGAAACAAGTGATACTAAAAAGAAGTGTTATGAAAAAATTGCAAAGATATGTCAGAATTTGACAATAAACAAGCCAAACACATTTTGCGAGGCACTTCAACTTTTTTGGTTTACATATTTGTTTCGCAGTCCATTTGGCGCAGGATGTATTGGAAGACTTGATCAGCTGTTATATCCATTTTATAAGCATGATTGTGAAATGGGTATTTGGGATCAGCAAGAAGCAGAAAAAATGCTTGAAGAGATGTTTACCAGAATGAATGAGATCAATACTGGTGATACGCTGCGAAATCTGATGCTTTCAGGACAAGATGCCAAAGGAAATGACCAGACGAATGAGATTACTTATTTGATTCTGGTAGCGTATGAAAATACGGGCGGATCTGAGCCGCATTTGAACGTACGTTTTCACGAAAAAACACCGAAAAAGCTTCGCGATAACTGCATAAATATGTTGTCATCTGGAAGTGGACAGCCAACAATCTATTTTGATGAAGCTGTACTTCCTGCAATGGAAAAGGCTGGTATTTGTCACGAGGATGCCTGCCAATATGCAAATGACGGTTGTACAGAGACGGTAATTGCAGGAAAGAGTGCGATTGTTTTCTGGCAGTATGAGATGGTCAAAACAGTGGAACTTACCTTGTTTGGAGGAAACGAAAATCCGTGTGTTAAGCCAGTTTCTATGAAAAAAAATAGCATACATGGGGCGGATTTTGTACCGAAAACAAATCTTTTGATTGGAATTGAATCAAAAAAACCACAGGAGTTGACTACATTTTCTGAGTTTTTAAGTGCTTTCTTTGAGCAGATGGATCATCAGCTTGATCATTACTTTTTGATGATTAAACAGAAAATGCAGGAAGACCAGACAGTATCCATTACTAGTCCATTTACGGCAGGTACTTTTGAGAAATGTCTGCGTACCGGAAAAGATCCGCTTCGCGGAGGTGGCTTTGATATCACTAATTATCAGCTGCTTTCAGGAAGCATAGGAACAGCGGCCGACTGTTTATATGCAATACAGTCAGCTGTATATGAGAAAAAGCTAGTTACAATGGAAGAACTGATCAAGGCACTTTCTGTTGATTTTGAAGGCTATGAAGTGTTAAGACAGCAGCTGTTGCATCTGCCAAAGTACGGAAACGATAAAAAGGAAGTAGATGCATTGGCGAAGCAGATTGCAGACCATTTTCTGGCGCGTGTCAATGCTTTTAGGGGACCAGAAGATACACTGTTGTATCCTGGTCTGTATAACATTGATTTTAAAATTTTTGCTAATGTGACAGGTGCTACACCTGACGGACGACGTTTTCGCGATGCGATTGCAGAACACTGTAGTCCGACACCGGGGGCTGCAAAGAAGGGACCGACAGCTATATTGAACTCAGCGGCAACGCTTCCTATGAAAGAGGGATTTGCATCCTCAGTGCTTCATCTGACGCTTGACAAAAATGGCTACAGTATGGGTGCAGACCGCATAAAAATCATAGATACACTTTTGCGTGCATCCGAAAAAAAGAAGATTCCGGTCTTGAGCCTTACTATGTATGATAAGGCGGAGCTTTTAGATGCCCAACTTCATCCCGAAAAGCATCTGGATTTGATTGTGCGAGTCTGGGGCTTTCAGGCAAGATTTACAGAGCTTGATAAAGAACTTCAGGATCATATTATCAATCGAATCAGCTGACAAGAATGGAGGCAAAGGGTGGAACAAACAGCAATGGTCATGGATATTCAGCGCTTTTCGATCCATGACGGACCAGGAATTAGAACAACAGTGTTTTTAAAAGGATGTCATATGAGCTGTCTGTGGTGCCATAATCCAGAGTCCCAATATGCAAAGCCGCAGCTTATGTTTTATGAAGCGCAATGTATTGGCTGCGGACGATGTGTAAAAAAATGTGTCCGATATACATTTAAGAAGAAAACACGGCCAAACACACAAAACCACGTTCTTTATGAGCCAGATCTTAAGATCTGTAGGGATTGTGAACAAATGAGAAGCTGCGCAGAAAACTGTCCGTCAGAGGCTCTTCGTCTGTGTGGAAGAACTATGACAGTGCAGGAAGTGATGACAGAAATTGAAAAGGATGTGGATTGCTATATTGATGGCGGCGGGGTCACTTTCTCAGGAGGAGAACCGCTTTTGCAAAGTGCATTTCTTAAAGAAATTCTTCCAAAATGTGCAGAAAAGAAAATTTCTGTCTGTCTTGACACAACACTTGAGGTTATGTGGGAGAAAATAGAGCCACTGTTGCCGTATGTCGGTTTGTTTTTGGTGGATGTTAAAATTTTGAATCCAGAGAAGGCATCTGTGTATCAAGGCATTTGCTATAAAAATATGCCGAAGAATTTAAAGCGGCTTTCTGATTTGAACATTCCGGTGATTATACGAGTGCCGCTCGCAAAAGGCATTAACGATACGCCAGAAGAAATCGAAAGGAGAGAGACTCTTTTGAAATCACTGACCAACATCATTAGGATAGATTCTTTTTATGTGAGCAATCATGGAGCATCTAAGTATAAGGCATTACAAAAAGAAATGATGTGGAAGGCAAGCGTAGCAGATGAAAAAAGTGATCAATTAGATATTGGAGGTATAAAATAAAATGAAACAGTATGATGTAACAGCACTTGGCGAGCTTTTGATTGATTTTACAGAAAATGGAACAAGTGCACAGGGAAATCCACTTTTTGAGGCTAATCCAGGCGGTGCACCATGTAATGTGCTTGCGATGCTTACAAAGCTTGGTCATAAAACTGCATTTATTGGAAAGGTAGGAGATGACTTCTTTGGAAAGCAGTTAAGAGAAGCTATCACAGAGGTAGGAATTGATTCAACTGGACTTTTAAGCGATCCTGAAATTCATACAACACTGGCAATGGTTCATACATATCCAGACGGTGATCGCGACTTTTCTTTCTACCGCAATCCGGGTGCTGATATGATGTTAAAGGAAGATGAGATTCCTACAGAGCTGATCAAAAACTCTAAAATCTTCCATTTTGGAACATTGTCCATGACACATGATGGTGTACGCGCTGCAACAAAAAAAGCAATCTCTATTGCAGAAGAAGCAAATGCGCTTATTTCCTTTGACCCGAATCTTCGCCCACCGCTGTGGAAGTCTTTAGATGATGCAAAAGAGCAGGTACTTTATGGTCTTAGTCATTGTCATATTTTAAAAATCTCTGACAATGAGATCCAGTGGCTTACCGGAAAAGAAGATTATACCGATGGTGTAAACTGGATTCGTGAGCGCTACAATATTCCGCTGATTCTTGTATCTATGGGTAAGGAAGGAAGCCGTGCATATTATGAAGATAAGATTGTAGAGATAAAGCCATTTTTGCAGAAAAATACTATTGAGACAACAGGTGCAGGTGATACCTTCTGCGGTTGTGTACTGCACTATATTTGTGAACATGGACTAGACAATCTTACAGAGGCTGATTTGACATCGATGCTTACATTTGCAAATGCAGCAGCAGCAAGAATCACGACGCGAAAAGGTGCACTTCGTGTTATGCCAGATCGTGCAGAGATTGAGAAAGAGATTGTAAGCAGATAATAACAAAAAGGAGAAGGTATGATCAGTCAGAAATTATCCGAAGCACGAGTGTATGAAATAAAAAAGGAAGCAGAGATTGCGATTGAAAATCGACCTGTTTTTCATCTAACACCGCGTGTGGGCTGGCTAAATGATCCTAATGGTTTTTCATTTTATGACGGGTTGTATCATTTGTTTTATCAATACAATCCATATAGGCCATTTTGGGGACCTATGCATTGGGGTCATGTCATTAGCCGTGATTTGCTGCATTGGACATATCAACCTGCAGTACTTGCACCGGATCAGCCGTATGACAATGGAAACGGCTGCTTTTCGGGCAGTGCGCAGACTCTTGATGATGGAAGGCAGATCCTTTTGTATACTGGAGTTTCATGGGAGAAACAGTCAGATGGTTCTATGAAGGAAATCCAGCAGCAGTGCATAGCATCAGGCGATGGTGAAGTCTATGAAAAATACGAAAAGAATCCTGTAATTTCATCTGATCAGCTTCCCAAAGGATATGACAGATCGAATTTTCGTGATCCGAAGCTTTGGAAAGAGAAAGATGGAAGTTGGCGCTGTGTTACGGTCAGTCGTAATGAGACAAATGGCGGAGGCGTTCTATTATTCGAAAGCTCAGACTGCATTTCATGGAAGTTTAAAAGTGTTATGGCAGAAAATATGAATCGCTTCGGGAGAATGTGGGAGTGTCCGGATTTCTTCACGCTTGATGGGCAAAATGTGCTGATCGTGAGCACGATGGAGATGGAGGCAGAGGAACTGGAATATCCCAATGGAAACGGAGTGGTTTGCCAGATAGGTCACTTCGATAATCAGACAGGTCAGTTTCACAGTATTTCTTCTCAGTCAGTCGACTATGGCATTGATTTTTATGCACCACAGACTATGCTTGCACCAGACGGACGCAGGATTTTGATAGGCTGGATGCAAAATCTGGCATCGGTCAATCAACATTCGGAAAAGGAGCCTTGGTTTGGGCAGATGACAATTCCACGAGAATTGGCTATTAAAAAAGGCAGATTGATCCAACGTCCCGTAAGAGAGCTAGATGCCTGTCGCCACAATATGGTTTCATATACAAATGCAATAATATCTGGAGAAAAGACGCTTAAGGGTGTTTGTGGACGTATCGCAGATATTGAGCTTTCAATCGCACCACAAAGTGAAGAAAATAGATATTATATGTTTGAAATGCGCTTTGCGCAGGATGACAAACATTATACGTCACTTCGTTACCATCCGCATGAGTCTGAGCTTGAGCTTGACAGAAGCTATTCTGGTTCAAGAATTGCAATGGTACATAAGCGTTCATGCAAGGTGCAAGACAACGGTGGATCACTCAAGCTTCGAGTTGTAATCGATCGTTTCAGCGCAGAAGTTTTTGTAAACGATGGTGAGCAGGTGATGAGTATCACTTTTAAGACAGATTTAAAGGCAGAGAAAATTTCATTTGTTGCAGACGGTGTTGTTAAGATAGATATTTTAAAGTATGAGATAAGATAAAATGGATAAAATGATATGGCATTTGATGCAATGCCATATCATTTTTTTGAAATAAAAATGAAAGAAAACAAGAATATAAATAAAAATATACATCACAAAAGTTATATAAAAGTCATAATTGTTAAATTTACACAAGATACAAGGGCGGATATAATAAAAGAAAAAAAGGAGGTATAAACGAATGAGCAGTAACGTAAAAACGGGACAAAAATTGAGAAAACGTTTCAAAAAAGAACTGCCATTTCATTTGATGCTTTTGCCAGCGGTGGTGATGGTAGTGCTTTTTAAGTACATTCCAATGGCAGGATTGAGTATTGCCTTTCAGGATTACTCACCGTTGTATAGCATTTTTGAGCAGGAATGGTGCGGATGGGAAAATTTTAAGTATATCTTTTCTCTTTCAACATTCCCAAGAGTTATTTACAACACACTGTTTATTGCAATTATGAAAATTGCAGCAGGTATTATTGTGCCAGTTACAGTAGCGCTTTTGCTGAATGAAGTTCGAAACATTGTTTACAAGAGAACATTACAGACTATCGTGTATTTACCACATTTTATTTCATGGGTTGCGTTAGCAGGTATTTTTCTTGACGTATTGGGAATGGATGGAATTGTGAATAACTTTTTGGCAGCTATTGGATTGAACCGAGTGTATTTTCTTGGAAATGAAAAGGTGTTTCCATTTACAATGGTCGTGACAGATACATGGAAAACATTTGGATGGAATACAATCGTTTATCTGGCAGCCATTACTGGTATTTCACCAGCACTTTATGAGGCAGCGGCACTAGACGGTGCAGGTCGATTCCGTCAGATCCTTCATGTAGCAATTCCTGGTATTCTTCCAATCGTATTGCTGATGACGGTTCTTTCTATTGGTAATGTACTTCGTGCAGGTTTTGATCAGATCTTTAATCTGTATTCACCACTTGTATATTCAACAGGAGATATAATTGATACATTTGTTTACCGAATGGGCATTTTGGGAGCACAGTTTGGCCCGGCAACAGCAGTTGGATTGTTCCAGTCAGTTGTATCGTGTGTGCTGATTGTTGCAGGATACTGGGCTGCTGAAAAGTTTGCAGGATATCAAGTATTCTAAAGAAGGGAGAAAAAACATGAAACCAACGAAAGGTCAGCGGATTTTTGCAGTATTTAATTATATATTATTGACATTGCTTGCACTTTTATGTCTTCTTCCAATGTTGAATATTGTTGCACTATCATTTTCATCAAGAAATATGGTAAATGCAGGAGCAGTTACCTTCCTTCCGAAGGAGTTTACGATCAGTTCCTATCTTTATATGCTTCAAAAGAGTGGATTGATTCCGGCATTGTTAGTAACAGTAAAGAGACTTGTGCTTGGTGTGGTTTTAAATCTGATTATGACGATTTCTGTAGCTTATCCGTTATCAAAGAGTGAGAAACTTTTTAAGAGCCGCAAGTTCTATGTAGCTTTTTTCTTGATCACGATGATTTTCAATGGCGGTATCATTCCTACATATCTTGTGATTAAGCAGTTTCATATGCTGGATACCATATGGGCATTGATTCTTCCTAATTCAGTCACGATGTTTTATGTACTTCTGATGCTTAACTTCTTTAGAGGTATTCCAGATGAGATTGAGGAAGCAGCTGTTGTGGATGGAGCAGGCTGGCTGACAATTCTTTTAAAAATTTATTTGCCATTGTCACTGCCTTCTCTGGCAACGGTAACGTTGTTTATTATTGTAGGACATTGGAATGAGTGGTTTGATGGTATGATTTACAACAATCATACTGACAATTATCCGCTTATGACGTTTCTTCAATACCATGTATTAAATTTCAAAACTTCGGATCTTCGTCCAGAGCAGATTGCAGCAAACCCAGCTCTGGCAGATCTGGAGGGTCGTTCAATAAAGTCTGCGGGTATTGTATTATGTACCCTTCCAGTTTTGGTATTTTACCCATTCCTTCAGAAATATTTCGTTACTGGTGTTACAGTGGGAAGCGTAAAGGGTTGATATGAGTTTGTATTAATTATGTAAAAATGTGTGGATACACATAAAATAAAGGAGGATTTTTAATATGAAGAAAAAGAATTTGTCCCTCATGTGTGCAGCAATGCTTGCAGCAACGGCAATTCCGGCAAATTTTGCAATGGCAGATGAGACAAAAGATGCAGAAAATTTAACAGAGTGGGCTATGGATGAGCCAGTTACGCTGACTGTCCTGAAAAACCAGAATCCGGCAACTGTAAATTATGCAGATGGTGAAGATCAGTATAATAACGTGTATTATAATGCATATCGCGATAATCTTGGAATTACACTTGATTTTCAGATTTGTGCAAGTGGAGATGAGTATAGCCAGAAGGTAACGCTTGCTATTGCATCAGATGATCTTCCAGATCTTTTATATTTGCCAGTAGCTGAATATTCGCAGTTAGCAGAAGCTGGAAAACTGGCACCGCTTGACGATGTGCTAGAGCAGTATGGATCAGAGCTGACAAAGAAAAATCTGAATTCAGACGGTGGAAAAATTTTGGAAGCAGCAAAGAGAAATGATGTTTTATATGGTATCCCTAGCGGTAATGCAGAGCGTATTCCAAGTCAGTTCCTTTGGATTCGCAAAGATTGGTTGGATAAGTTAGGCTTAGATGTTCCTAAGACACTTGATGATGTTGTTGAGGTTGCCCGCGCATTTAAGAATGATGATCCAGATGGCAATGGTGTTGATGATACATGGGGACTTGGTGTTTGTAATGAGATGTCTGATTATGCTGGATATGGAACAATAGAAGGTGTTGTCAATGCATTTGGAGGATCTATTCTTCAATATATGTGGATGCCAAATGATGACGGAACAGTATCCTATGAGCCAACATCACAGGAAACTAGAAATGCTCTTGAGAAGTTGGCAGCTATGTATTCCGAAGGTTTGATTAACGAAGAATTTGGTGTATCAGACACTGATGCAATTAGTGAGGCAGTTGCAGCAGGAACATGTGGACTGTTCTATGGAACAGATGGTATATCATGGGGAGCTGGCCGCGATGCGATTGCAAATAATAATGATTGTGGATGGATGGTTATCAATGCACCTTCAGTAGAAGGTGGAGATGCAACAGCATATTCCTATACAAATTTCGATTATGTTTATGCAGTAAATGCAAACTGTGAGCATCCAGAAGCATTGATTAAATTGATTAACTTTAACAATGACCGTATCAATAGTCCAGATGCAACACTTGACAGTCTGGAAGTATGGGGAGTAAATTCAAAAACTGGTATTAATCAGTGTGATTATACATATGCACTTCTTGATCCATATTTGAATAAGGCAATTGGATATAACACAACGATTGGACAGGTATTTGCAGGAGAATTAAAGCCAGAAGAGCTTATGCCAGAGGCATATCGTTACTATGTTGGTATTAAGCGTTACGTAGATGAAGGATATGACAAGACTGGAAGTGCAAATCCAGATGATTTGACGGCATTCCAGTATGCAATGTGTTGGGGACCGAAGTTTGGTTCATGGACACGTTATTCTGAGCTGCGTGATGCTGGAATGAAGATGAGTGTTTATACAGGTGCACCGACAAAGACAATGATGAAGCGTTGGTCTACACTTCTTGCATTACAGGATGAAACATTTGTAAAAATTATATCTGGAAGTCTTGGCATTGAAGCGTTTGATGATTTTGTAACTCAGTGGAACG
>OLPI01000351.1_pt1 | contig 44065 bp, 31 predicted proteins | sample 1672361 | NCBI WGS metagenome assembly OLPI01 (sample SAMEA3136675, study PRJEB25190) | human gut metagenome
TGTAATCAAAGAATACTGAGACCGGAAACGACAGGCGTTCCTTCCCCCCACACAAAACGGCAAAAGCGGGGGCGCTTGACGCACCTCCGCTTTTGCCATATAGAGAAAAATCAAAGAAAGGCTTTCAATGTGGGCAAATTGCCAATTATGGGATTCGGTTCTTACACGATCCCGCTGACGGTTTCGTACAGCAGCTGCAGGTCGTAGACGTCCACGGTACCGTCCATATTCACGTCGGCCACATCGTTGAGATAGTCCTTGTCTGTGATACAACTGCTGTCGTACTTCCCTATGGTCAGTATCTCATACAGGCACTGGACATCGCTGGCGTCGATCGCTTTGCCATAGGTGGTCGCGCCGTTGACATTGCCGCGCTGAACGATCTGCGCCGTCAAATTGAGCAGATTGCCGTCTACCGTCAGGTCATAGCTGTGGGAGACAAAGCCCTCATGATACAGCGTCATGGTATAGCTGCCGGGCTCTACATCTGTAAAGGAAAAGCTCCCCTCTCCCGCCGACAGCTCATAGCAGACCGCATCCCCCTGGCTCAGTGTTATGCGGATCGTCTCCCCCTGAGGCAATCCGGCGGCTTGCAGCGTACCGGATACCGTTTTGCCTGTTGTCGTGGTCTCTTTGCGCAGGACAACAAAGTCGCTGTTGTTGGCGATGGAATCGTCCTCGCACGCGTCCAGCGTCAGGTAATAGACCACGCCCTCCTCATAGGCCGTCTCGAAGCTGACGCGCTGCAGGCCCAGGGTATCCAGGCTGTCCACCGTCACAGAGCCGATGGCCTCGCCGGTTTCGCTGCCCTTGCGCAGACTGACGGTCAGGGTGCCGCTGGCGGTATAGCCGCGGTTCACCACGTCGGCGTAAATGACCGCCTGTCCGCTGCTGTTCACGCCCCAGGACATATTCTCCAGCGCGATATCATGCTGCTGGAGAGTCAGCTCAGCGGCGTTGTCAGCGGTATTGATATCTGTATTGTCCACCGGCGTCACCTGTACCGTTATCTTTTGTCCCTGCACCACGTTCTCAACAGTGAAACCGGTCTCGATCTCCTGCGTCACACCGGCGGGCAGGCTGATGTCCAGCGTCTCCGTGCCCAGCTCGGTACCGTTCTCCGCCAGGAAAGTGACCTTTACCTGACTGACGGCCTGACGGCCCTTATTGGCCACGGTGACGGTCACGGGTAGCTTGTTTCCGGCCACATAGTACTGCATGTCGCAGTACACGTCCTTCACCGCCAGATCGCAGCCCAGCGTCAGATCCAGGATATCCATCCGTGCCTCGCCGTAGGGATCGCCGGTACTGCCGTCGCCGGTCACAGCCAGACGGTTGACCATCACCTGTAGGCCGTTGGCCGAGGGCGTGGCGGAGAAAGCCTGAATGCTGTCGCTGCCGTCCGTCAGCACTACAGGCTCGCCCCATGTGCCGCTGGCGGTATCGCAGAAAATGCCGTACAGCGAGGAATACACGCCGTTGGACTGGGTGAACAGCACGGCCTTGACGCCGCTGCTCTCCACCACTTGATAGCGGTCGCTGCGCAGGTTGCTGGCGGCGGGCACCATCTCGTTGCCGCCGCTCATCAGCGCACCGTCCTTGTACCAATAGAACTGGCCGTTCTCGTACTGCACGCCGCTGTCGATGACGCTGTCGCTGGTGGCGGCGCTGCCGTTGATATAGACCTCCATATCTGCGGAGGTGGTCAGATCGCCGTCCGTATCCATGCTGTACGCCACCTGCAGCGTATCGCCGGAGGAACCGACAGCCAGGGAATCCACGGAATTCAGCCCGGAGTACAGCACGCTTTCCTCGCTCCAGCCTTCGCCGGTCATGGTGCGGCACACGATCTTATTGGTGCTGTCGTTGGCGAAGAGGTCGCTGCTTTCATTGCGCACCCAGACCACGGAAAGCCCATCGCCCACCGCGCAGACGTCCGGCATCATGTCCGCGCCCGCGGCGTCGGAAACACGCTCGATGACGAACGCACCGTCCACATAGCGGGCCACGCTGATGGACATTTTGGCCGCCACGGCGTCCAGATCATCGGAAGATTCAATGGCGCTGGCGGCGTTCTCCCACACCACGCAGGGCGCGCCGTTGATCTCCCGCAGGGTGAAGCCGCAGTCCAGTGTACCGTCGTTATCCAGCACGGCAGGCTCAGACCAGCTGCTGCCGTCGTAGCGGGAGTAGTACAGGCACAGGGCGTTCATGTCGCTGCGGCTGCTGTCATAGCCTGTCCACACCGCCATCATGGTGCCGTCCGACAGGCACAGAAGCTGGGGTGCGGCGTTCTGATAGGTGTTGCTCTGGAACGTGCTGGCGCTGTCCACCGTGACCGCCCGTGCGGCCTGCGTCATTATCCCGCCGCTATTGGCAAGGAACGGCGAGCCGGAGGCCAGATAGCTAAGGTCAGGCTGGCTGTAGCTGCCGGTGTCATAAACGGCGTCATAGAAATCCCCCGTCTCGTCGCCCTCCATGGTGTAAGCGGCATGACTGGTGTAGTCGGGGTATTCGTAGATGACCTTATCTACAATGTGAATGGGTAATTCCTTCTCAAAAAAGAGTACTTCACCCTTGAAATACCCATCAAGACTAAGCTTCATCTGTGCGGAAGATACAACACGAGATGCGTAGGTTTGCTCTATTGACACCTTGCCTGTTGCACCGCCGCCCGCTGCCAGAACGTCTTTGATACCGACGCCAGCGCCAATATCTACAGATATCTCCCCGCTGATTACGCCATCCGGCGTGATGTTCTTTACCGCTTCGACTATCAGTAGATTCAGCTTTGCCTGTGCTTCGGCACTGAACTCCGCTTCAGCATAGCAAGGAATGAAGCCAAGCAAAAACGGCTGTGAATAGCTGATACTGCCGTTTATATTTATGACTACACCATTATCCAACCATTTTAGATTACCATTCGTATCAAAATAGCCTTCATAGAACCCAACAACAGAAAAACCAGAGTCAATGCCCCACGAGCCTTTCAATTTAGCAACTTTACCGTCAAAGGCTTTCATGGCAGAACGTACCTTTTTGTAACTACCTATATTGTCCTTCGCATCGGAAATAGTTTTTCCCAAGACTTTAGCGGCATCCACATATTCTTTGATGCCGGAAGCGGAATTTGGATTATCGTCTGTATCCACTTGGTAGCCTATTGCAAGGTACACCTTCCCATCTTCTATGCTGTAGCGTATCGGAATAGGACTGTACACGCCCAATTTCATCTTCAGTCCCCCGATAATCGGTATGTTTTCAGGAAGTGTAAAGCCGAGGGTATCATCACAGCCAAAGGAAAAGCCGTCAAATTTGTCTGACACTGTAATGTCGGAAGCAATCTTCAGCTTTCGGCTGGCGGTTTTGCCATCTGCGTTGGTAGCCACCACAAGAATCTCGCGGGACAGATCGAACTTATCACTCCACTTGATATCGGTATTTCTGCTGTCGCTGATGTCCAGCGTGGTAGTGCCCTGAGTCAGCTTCAGGGATTGCATACTGCTATTGCCCCAGTTGACCTCCGCCCGTACCGTATGAGAAGTGTCCTGCACCAATGGCAAAAAGTATTCCGCATTCATGATATCGTTGACGTCATCCATCCACACGGCGGAGATCACCGGATAGGTGTCCGATTCCTTTTGCAGCCACACCGTGGGATTGACCTTCAGCGCCGCTTCCGATATGGTGCGGGACACATAGCCCGTCTTGGATACGGTCACAGCGCCGCCGGTGTAAGAGAGCGTGACCTGCCCGTTTTTGCCAGTCGTACCATTGTCACTGCCGCAACTCACCGTCGCGCCGCTGCTGAGCCGGTAGTCCGTCTCGCGTACATTGCTTTCTTTCTTATTTTCATAGACGGTCAGCGCCAAGTCGGTAGAAAGGGCGGTGTAGATGGAAGATGGAGCATCGTCCTCCGGAGACGGAAGGGGAAAGTTATAGGTAATGCTGGCGGAGGTAAGTGGTTTGTTGCCGTTACTGCTGATTTGAATAGCGTTCCATTCCGACTCACTGCCAGTGTAGTAAACGTCAGTCAGATTATTACAGAATATGAACGCACTCCGCCCAATAGAAGTCACACTGTTGGGGATAGTAACATTGTTTAAGCTGCTGCATGACGCGAATGTGCCATATCTAATTGACGTTATGCCACCGTAGATAGTGACACTGGTTAGGTTGCTGCAACCGTAAAACGCCTCTTCCCCAAGAGAAGAAACACTTTTGGGGAGGACAATCTCGGTCAGGCTCATGCAGCCAGCGAATGCAGCGCCTTCAATAGAAGCCACACTGCTGGGAATGGTAATGTTGGTCAGACCACATGAGTTGAAAGCAGCGTATTCAATAGTGGTCACGCTATCGGGGATGATAATGTTGGTTAAACTGTCACAACCACCAAACACATGAGGTGCAATAGAGGCAACACCATGAGGGATGGTAATATCGGTTAGACTGCTGCAATTATAAAATGCGTATTTGCCAATAGATGAGACGCCGTCTTCAATACTTACCCGCTTTATAGAAGTCCTTATGTTGTACCAAGGAGTCGAATTGTAATTGTAACTTTTCATCTTCCCCTTACCGCTGATGGTCAGCACCCCGTCGCTGTCCAGCGTCCAGGTGAGGTTTTTGCCATCGCCCTCGCCGCCGCAATAGCCGCTGTCCACCACCGTAGCGCCCCATGCCTGCACCGGCAGCAGCGTGGCCGCCAGCACTAACGCCAGCAAAAGGCTTACGATCCGCTTTTTCATATCCCTGTCCTCCCGTATTTTCTCTCTTTTCAGCACACCGTATCGACAAAATATGACATATTGTATCAATGTAAGTGTACCACTACCAGAGATGCCGGACAAGAACAACATTTGCGTCAATTTGTACGAAATTCCACTACGATTTTTGACAATTCGGATAACGGCAGACAAGAAATGAGAGGAGCCGCAAATCGTTACGGCCTTTCTCGTTTTGATCGTACCTTTCAGGGGGGGTGCTTGCTGATTTTATCAGCGATTTCAGTCTGTACAGTCGTCAGTTAGTGCAAAGCCCACGCCGCGGCACAGCAGACAGTATCCCGCTCCAATGTATGGAAAGCACATTCGGCGGGATCATGAAACCACCGCGCCGCGGCGTGGGCAAATTGCCAATTATGGGATCAGTCCTTACGCGATCCCGCTGACGGTCTCGTACAGCAACTGGAGGTCATAGACATCCACAGCGCCGTCGCTGTTGACGTCCACAGCGCTCCGGAAGCTGCGGCCATTTCACCACGCTGCCGAAGAACGACAACACAAAGCTGCTGATTACGACTGCTGCCCAGCAGTTGCTTGCAGGCAAGATGACGCTGGCCGCTTTGCGCGCCGAGATGGCACGCCTTGCGCGGCAACTGCCGGAGTACGATACAGTGCATGCCATGTACGGCGTTGGCGAAATCACTGCCGCACAGCTTATGGCCGAGATTGGCGATGTGCGCCGTTTTCCGCGCCGCAGCTCCATTGTGGGATTTGCGGGTGTCGATCCGGCTGTAAACCAGTCTGGCAAGCATGCGGCGCAAAGCACACCTACGACCAAACGCGGCTCCCCGCATCTACGGAAAACGCTGTACCAAATCGTCTGTACTTACCTGAAAAAGTCTCCTGCTGAGGAGCCGGTATACCAGTTCCTCGACAAGAAACGCAGCGAAAGCAAGCCGTACTTCGTCTACATGACTGCCGCGCAGAACAAATTTCTGCGCATTTACTACGCCCGCGTGAAAGAGTGCCTTGAGACATTCGACGCGCAGCAAAATTCCGCGCAGAGTTAAGCAAACAACCAACTTCATTCCGGCTGGCGACGCTTTTTTTCTCCGGCCTGTTTTGTCATGCTCATTTTTGGTCTCGCAAACTTTGCGGGACTTTTTTCATTTTAGGCCTTGACTTTTATTTGCAGGACTCCATACACCACCTTGTAAAGCTCCCAGCGGTATTCTGAGGCAATTACCTCAAAGGTGCGGGGAGCTTTGACGCTTACGACAAAAAGCTGATAGAGAACCTGGAAATACCTTGAAATGCGATATAATGAAATCAAATAGACCGCTGTATCTGCAGATAACCACTTGACAGGGCTTAATATTTCCTGTACAAGTGTAGATAGCGCACAGAAAATACACCTTGGAGGGAAGCTATGAGTTTAACTGTAAAAACTTGCATGGGCCTTCCGGCCTTTCGATACGCTAAGATTGTCGCTGGCAAGGGCGGTATCAACCAGACCGTTAACTCCATTACGGTATTAGAGTATTCGGATGTTGACGTGATCTCCTCAGATCTGTTTCTCAATCACGAAATGTGTATTACTGCGTTCAGCTCGATCAAGGATGATGTTGATAAGCAGTGTGCCATTGTACGCAGAATGAAGGAGATCGGTATCTGCGCGGTCGTATTATACTACATCGGCATATTTGTACCCTACTTGGATGACAAGCTCATCAGCACCGCAGATGAAGTAAATTTACCCTTGATCTGCATGCCCTACAACCGGTTTGATTTCCGTTACGGCGAAGCGATCAATGATGTGATGTACGCCATCTACCGTGACAAGCAGGAAAACATAAATTTCATTCCTGAGATACTGGAAAGCATCTCGGGGCTCCCAGAAAGGCTTCGGACGATCCGGAGCCTACTGCAAATAATCAGCGACCGGTTCCGCTGCTCGTTTTTTTTTATTCAGCCAAAAGGGAGAGCTGTTGTCCGAGGGGCAATGGCAATGGCCATGGTCTGCCGGCTGGAATTATGGGGAAATCATCCGCTATTTCCTCAAGGATCCGGATAAGGCAACGGAAATGTCCAGAGCAAAGATGTATATCGACAAAAAAGATGTCTTTGTAACATACTCTCCTGTGACGCCGGAATCCAGTTCCCGTCTTCATTTGTTTGTCATTGACGAACAAGAATCTATTTCTCATGAGCAGGTATTGCAGGCAGCAGAACTGATCTCCCTGTTTATGAACATCTCCAGCTATTCTCTTGAAGAAACTTCCCCGGAGATGATCATCCGAAGCATTATTACCAACGAGCAGATGCAGATCCGAGAGCTATCCGCAAAGCACGGGATCGATGTCGCAAAGATCCAGCGTATGTGGCTCCTGGGCGGCGGAAGCATGGGGGATTTCAAGCAGAAACGGCAGCTCAAACAGTGTGTCTCACAAATCAGAAGCTTTTTCAGGAACCGCGGGAAATGGGCTTTAGTAGACCTCTATCAAAATTCTATTATTGTTCTTTTCCAAGCTGCCGCCTTTTCCGAACTGGATGAAACGATGGAAGAGGAACTGATGAAGGATCTCTTGGACGAGGGCCTTCATCTTGCGCTGACCAAGTGCATGAGTATTACATCCATCCAGAATATTCAAAACATGTACGAGCTGTATGAGGCATACTTTGACACTGTGCGGATGATCTATCCTACACGAAGCACATTCGATCTGTATGACCTGAGCTTTGCGGAAAAGATCAAAAAGCTTGCGGATGACGGATACAAAGTTGCAAGGCATATGTATTCTCTGCAGCCCATTCGACAGGAAGCAAATTACAGTATTCTTCTGGAAACCCTGGCCGTCTATCTGCTGGACGCCGGAGAGAATCTTCAACGGACCGCCGAAGTCCTCGGGGTCCACAAAAACACCGTCCGTTACCGCCTGAATCAGATACGGGCATCCTATGCATGCGAAATATCTCAGATGCCGCTGGTGGCGGAATTATATGAAGCGGTCGCACTTCAGCGACTATTGTCCAATAACTGACATATCCCCCTGCTTTCCGTTGTCCTTGGCAGCGGAAAGCTTTTTTTGCCCCAGATGAAGCGCTCAATCGTGCGAAAGGAATAGTCACAAACCAAGCCCATACAAAAATATCCGGAAAATTTGGCTGCCAGGTACAAATACATCCGTTGTCTGATATGCTAATATTTAAGGCACAAGGAAAGGTTGTTGCTATCAAAATTGCATAATTTTTTAAAAAATTTCCACCTGAATGCAGCAAACGTTCTTGAAAAACTTATGTAAGGAGAGGACCTGATGGACAATACTACAAACAGTGCAGTCGAGAAAAAAGCATTAAGCCGTGTACCCAAAGAACAACGCCAGTCCTGGTATAGTATCGCTTTTATCTGGATCGGCACGATGATCTGCATCCCCATGCTAATGGTTGGCGGCCTGCTGTCTGCCTCCATGACCTTTGGCAATGTGCTGCTGGCCTGTTTCCTGGGCTTTGCGATCTGCAGCGTCTTAATGATCATGGTCGGTATGCAGGGCACTGACCTGGGGCTTCCTTCCAGCATGTGCGGTACCAAGGCATTTGGTGACCGCGGCTCCTCCTACCTGCTGAGCGTCTCCATTTTCATCGGACAGATGGGATGGTTCGGTATTCAGACCGCTACCTGCGCAACAGCGTTTGTTACGTTGATGGGCTATTGGAACATCAACTTCCCCTTCTGGCTGTCCTGCCTTATCTGGGGTGCCGTGATGCTGGTCACCGCCGTCTATGGCTTCAAGCTCATGAAGTGGCTGAACTACATTGCAGTTCCGGCCCTGATCGCCATGTGCCTTTATGGCATGATCCATGCGATCACCACCACAGGTTGGAGCAACATTATGGCTGTCCAGCCTGATCCGAATAACACGATGGGACTGGCCCCGGCTGTTTCGCTGGTCATCGGCTTGTTTGCGGTAGGTGCGACCACGAACCCCGACTATACCCGTTACGCAAAGAGCCGCGGTGCGACTGTGATGGCAACGGTGCTGGGCGTTATCCCCGCTGCTGTTCTCATGTTTATGGTCGGTTCGATCATGAGCTTGTCCGCTGGCACTTATGATATTACATCCGTATTCGCAAGCATGGGCCTTCCCGTTCTGAGCATGCTGGTTCTGATCCTGGCAACGTGGACCACGAATACCGGCAACGCCTATACCTCCGGCATGGCAGCTATGAAGGTGTTCAACCTCAAGGACGAGCGGCGTCCCCTGGTCACCATGCTGTGCGGTGCCGCCGGAACTATTATGGCCATGGCAGGTATGGCAGACGCCATGCAGGGATTTATCAATATCATTTCCGCTCTGGTTCCCCCGATCATGGGCGTTGTTATCGCTGACTACTGGATCATCGGCAAAGGCAAGCCCGAAAACTGGCATCCCGTTCGCGGTTTTAACTGGTGCGGCATTATTGCATGGGCATGCGGCTGTGTCGTTGCGCTGTTCTTCAGCTTCTTCAGTCCGGCGCTGGACGCGGTCATCGTTGCCGGCATTTTGTATCTGATCCTCTATCCGCTGTGCGGCAAGGGTACCATGGGCGGCCAGGGCGAGATCACATTGGACGAGATCGAAGCAAACCTGAAGTAAACAAGTCCCATCATTTGTGCATTGTTTCATAACAATGAAATAAAAAATATAGGAGGAACGAATATGTATAGTCTCGACGGAAATGGCATTCGTAATATGATTTATGGTGCAACGATCTTCGGCGGCGGCGGTGGCGGCGCTTGCGAAAGCGGTGAAATGGCGCTGGATCAGTTCAAAGAGGATCACGGCATTGCGGACGATGCTGATGTCATGGTTCAGGTAATGGCTCCTGAAGAGATGGACGATGCTGGCTATGCCTGCTGTACGGCAGCGATGGGCGCACCTACCAAGTTCAAGGAAGTCCGCATCGCCCCTTACATCAACGGCTCTTTCGATCACCTGTGCAAGATGGCGGACGAGAAGCGCAAGTCCATCGACTATTCCATTGCGGTTGAGATCGGTGGCTTTAACACCCTGGTTCCTCTGCTGGTTGCTATGGAAAAGGGTATTCCGTTCATCGACGCAGACGGAACCGGTCGCGCTGTGCCGGCTCTGGATACGCTGCTCCTGCACATCAATGGTCTGCAGACCTCTCCGTTGGCCATGTCCGACAACAAGGGCAACCGCGTGTCCATCGAACTGGAGAATGCCAGAGATGCCGTGATGGGTGAAACCATCGGCCGCAACCTGTGCGTTGCCTTCTCCCAGATGGGTGGTCTGTCCGGTTGGATGGTAAGAAAGAACGATATCGTCAACAACCTGCCCGTTAACAGCGTTACCAAGTGCTGCCGTGTGGGTGAGGTCCTGCGCAGCGCGACTTCTTCTGTGGGCATCTTTGATAAGCTTGCAGCCGCAGGTCTGGAGTGCAAGGAAATCGGCCGCGGCGTTGTCACCAACGTACATAACGAGCAGGCATCCGGCTTTGACAAGGGCTTTGTCGAGATCACCAGCGCCGATGGAACCAAGTGGACGACCCACTTCCTGAATGAGAATCTTATCCTCGAAGAAACTTCTCCCGATGGTGTCACTAAGACGCGCATGACCGCACCTGACATCACCTGCTATATCAATACGGACACCTGCGCACCTCTTTCCAATGCCGATATCGTCGGAAAGAACGGTGAAATTCTGGTCAAGAATGTCGCCGTGGGTGTTATGAAGGTCGACGAGAAATGGTGGAGAAGCGATCTGGCCTATTTGCAAAAGATCTGGACCCGTTACTTCAAGATTCTGGGCAAGCCTGACCAGCAGATCGTTAAGTACGAGTAATCTGACACCTGCTTGTAAAAGGGGAGGGCACATTTGTGCCTTCCCCTTTTCAAAACACGAATGCCACACTTTGATACAGACATGATAGGAGATGAATTTTAAGCCGATGTTGAAAAAAATCCTTAACGAATTTATGCGGATCGCCGCGGTTCCTAGACCTTCCCACCACGAAGAACGAATTGCCGAATACCTGTGCAGATGGGCAGAAACTCATAATCTATGTTATGCGGTGGACGGGATAGGCAATGTGATCATTGAGAAAGCCGCTGCTCCTGGATATGAAAAAGCACCACGGGTGATCCTGCAAGCCCATATGGACATGGTCTGCGTGGCCGCAGAGGGCGTAGCCTTCGATCCTATGAAGGACGCGATCAAGGTCGTAAATGATGGCCAGTTTATTTCCGCAGATGGTACCAGTCTTGGTGCCGATGACGGGATCGGCATTGCGATCGCGCTGGTTCTGCTTGCGGACAAATCTATTGTGCATGGTCCAATGAAGGCCTTATTTACCGTTAACGAAGAGGACGGCATGTCCTCCGGCGCAATTGACTCCAAGTATCTCGACGCAGAGTATCTCATCAATTTGGACTGGGAATGGCTTGGCTCTCTTTGCAATTCCAGCGCCGGCGGCGACTTTATGGCATTTACCCGCCAGTATAAGCACTGCGCGGCAAAGAGCGAATGGGCCGCACTGAAAATCGAGATTACCGGACTGTTGGGCGGTCATTCCGGCGTTGACATTCATAAAGGACGTGCGAATGCGCTGATCTGTGTCAGCCGGCTGCTGCAAGAACTGAATCACGCACGCATCGAGTATCAACTGGCATCCTTTTGCGGAGGCCAGGCTAGAAACGCAATTCCCGCTTCTGCAGAAGCAAAGATCCTTGTTTGCCCCGAAGCGCTCGATCACGCCTACAGGCTTTTGGAAAGCTATTCCGCTGAGCTCACCGCCGGATTTGGTGAAATTGAGCAAAGTATGGTTTTCCGCTGGGCACCTCTTGAGGAGAAGATTTCTCATGTTGTTCCGTCTGCGGACGCCAACGCCCTATTGGATCTGCTCCTGACGCTGCCTGATGGTATCCATACAATGAGTCCTTATGTCAAAAACCTTACTGAAAGCTCCCAAAATCTCGGGCTCCTGACCGTAGCAAATGGTGAGATCCGTCTGGCCGCCATGTCCCGGAGCTGCGCGGCATACCGGGCCAAGGAGTTGCTGTCCATCGATCGTACGATCGCCTCGGCTTTCGGGTTTGCATTTGAACAAGGTGAGCATTCCCCTGCTTGGGCGGTAAATCCCAAAAGCAGGCTAACTCCGATCACCTGTCAGGTTTACAAAGAATTGACAGGTAATGACATGGTGGTAGAACCGGTCCATGGCGCACTGGAATGCGGTGCTTTTTTTGAAAAGAACCCCCACATTGACATGATCGCAATCGGCCCCTCTCTCTTTGATGTTCACACACCAAAGGAGCGCTGCGATCTTCACAGCGTTCAAGTAACGATGGAGCTCATGATCGGCGTTCTAAAAAAAATAAGCGAATAGTATTCAGACTTAATCGTTAGCGGAGTAATCCCAGTCAAAACAGTGCTGTCTCAAAATATCGTTGTGAACTAATCATTATCACGAAGCGGAGTAAGCTTCCGATTCTCCCCACCCCTCCGAATATATATTATATTGATGAAGGCCTCCGGGTAATTCCCGGGGGCCTTACTTTACATTTTGGAGGAATTTCGCTATGACCACGCCTATTCGCACCTGCTCACGCTGCGGCTGTACCGCCGAGAACCTGATCGAATTCCATGACCGCCTGCTTTGCCCGGACTGTCTGGAGGAAATGACCGAGGTCTGTGTCGACTGCGGCAACCGGTTCTGGAATCGAGAATGCCTGACCAACGACCACGGAGGCCCGATTTGCCCCGACTGCTGCGACCACAACTACACTCGATGCACCCGCTGCGGCAGCCTCATTTCCCTTGATAGCTGCTGGTATCCTTACGACAACGATGATCCCTATTGCAGCGACTGCTGCTCCGACATCGAGAACAGTCCCATTCATGACTACTATTTCAAACCCCGTCCCATCTTCTACGGCACCGGGCCCCGCTTTTTCGGCGTGGAGCTGGAGATCGACGGTGCCGGTGAGGACAACGAGAACGCCTTGGCGCTGCTGAACATCGTCAACCGAAAGCACTCCTTTGCCTATTGCAAGCACGATGGCAGTCTGGACGACGGCTTTGAGATCGTCACGCACCCCATGTCGCTGGAGTATCAGCTCCACGAAATGCCCTGGGATGAGGTACTGCACGAGGCTGTCGCTCAGGGCTACCTGTCCCATCAGGCAGGCACCTGCGGCCTGCATGTTCACGTGTCCCGCAAAGCCTTCGGAGATAGCTATGATGCGCAGGACAGCGCCATTGCCCGTGTGCTGTTCTTCGTGGAATGCCACTGGCGGGAACTGCTGCGGTTCTCTCGCCGGACGCAGCGCCAGATGGATCAGTGGGCGGCGCGGTACGGCTACCGTGACCAGCCCCATGAGATGCTGGAGCATGTCAAAAAGGGCTCTGGGAGCCGGTACACCTGCGTCAATCTGACCAACTGTGATACCATCGAGTTCCGCATGTTCCGGGGTACACTGAAATTCAATACGCTTCTTGCCACGTTGCAGATGGTGGATCATATCTGCGACGTGGCAATTTATCTGTCCGACGATGAGCTGCGGGATCTCTCTTGGAGCAGTTTCGTCAGCGGCATCAAGGAGCCGGAGTTGATTCAATACCTGAAAGAACGGAACCTTTACATCAATGAGCCGATTGCGGCGGAAGGGGAAATCTGAAATGTGCTGTTTGTTTGGTGTTTATGATTACAAGGGTGGCCTGACCGCCGCTCAGAAGCGCCGTCTTGTGTCCGCGCTGGCCACCGCCAGCGAGGCACGGGGTACGGACGCAACTGGTGTTGCTTACAACTCAGACGGCCATCTGGCGGTGTATAAACGTCCGTGGCCTGCTCACCTGATGCGCTTCCGCCTGCCGGAGAATGTCCGCTGCATCATTGGACATACCAGAATGACCACGCAGGGGGACGAGAAGAAAAATTGCAATAATCACCCGTTCGTTGGAACGTCTGGCATGCCTTTTGCTTTAGCACACAACGGAATCATTTACAATGACAAGGAGCTGCGGCAGGAGAGAAAATTGCCCAATACCAATATTGAGACGGATTCCTACATCGCCGTACAGCTGCTGGAGCAGCAGGGGAAGCTGAACTTCTCCACCATCCGCACTGCGGCAGAAGCCCTGGAAGGCACTTTGACGCTGACGATCTTGGATAAACGGGATAACCTCTATATCGTTAGGGGCAACAACCCCTTGACCTTATACCACTTCCCACGGCTGGGACTCTACGCCTATGCCAGCACGGAAGCGATCTTGCGAAAGGGTCTCAAGAAGGGCCTGCCCCGTGCAGAGCGTCCGGTGGAGGTGGTGATGAAGGAGGGGGATATCCTGCGCATTGACCGCCATGGCCGCTATACCGTGGAGCAGTTCGATACCAGTAATCTGTGGAATGGCGCAATGTCCTTCGGTTGGCCGCATTGGGACGTATACGCCGAGGATACGGAGTACGTTCGTGATCTGAAATCCGTGGCCCCTGCCTATGGGTACGATCCCCATGACATTGACGCCTTTCTGCACTACGGCATGTGCCCGGAGGAGATTGAAGAACTGATGTGCAGCGGGGAGATGTGAAACATGAGAATTATTATGGTAGAACCGGAAAGGAGCCCTTATGAAATGGAACTGGAAGATAGCCTTGGAGCTATGCAGCGTTGTGTTGGCGGTACTATTGAAGCTGTCTACGAGCCAGGAGGACGAGACGCAGCCCTGATCTGCAATGACGAGGGCAAGCTGTTGGGTCTGCCCTTGAACCGCGCCCTGCGGGATGAGGAGGGAGAAATTTACGATGTTATCGCGGGTGCGTTTTTCGTCTGCGGCGCCCCGCCGGACAGCGAGAGCTTTACATCCCTGACGGACGAGCAGGTGGACTACTGGATGGAGCGCTTTGCTAAGCCGGAGTTCTTCGTTCGGGTAAATGGTAAAGTAATCTGCGTCCCGGTGGAGGAACCAGGCAAATAAAAATGTCCCCAATAGGGCGGTTCGAGGCAGAGCCGCTCTACTGGGGCTTTTACATGGATTTCTTTTTGGATGAATAATTGCGGGGATGCTGCTGTACCAGTCTCCCTCACAATTACAGAAAAAGTTATCCCGTATTACTCACAAGAACAGAATGCAGTCTGACCCGCTTAACAAGCACCTTGTGCTTAACACGGGACATCCTTTTTCTGTTCTTGTTCGGTCAGCTGGACAGGAATGTCTCGAAGGGTACAAACCTTATAAAGAATATATATAGGGATTTTCCCCCTGGAGAAATTGTACATCAAAACCAAATTGTGTATCGAAGAGCTCTTTTACCGCACGCTTCAGTATATCCCGGGCATCATCGTTCAGTACTTGACGCATGGCGTGCTCAGTTAAAAGGGCCTTTAGCTCTGCCTGTATACACTCTTGGTCGGCATGCTTACTCACATATTGCTCGCAGAAGTGGGCCATATCATATTCCCGGCATAAAGTCCCCCATGCAAGTTTGCTTGAGGAAATATAACAGAGCTTTGCGGCGTCAGCAATTATCAGTGTATCTGTACTCCAAGTCCGCTGGTATTGAGACAATTCTGCTTTCCATTTTGCTCGGTTTTGCTTAATACGTTTGACTATCTCATCCACCGCAGAGGGATGATCTTTGAGAAATTTAGCGTATCCACCCTTTGTATGGAGTGGTGAAGCACTTTGGTAGCTATATAGTCTTTCCGGCTGGGTGGGAAGGCAGGAATCAATAGCCCCACTGATCAGAAGCTGCAAACGGATCAATGGAAAGCTGTTCGGTTCCATGCCGCCTTTGGCATCCAAGATTTCATGCCAAAGGGCGGCTTCTTCAGATGTGCTGACTCTGTTCCCAAAAACGGCAACAAACAGCTCCCAGCTCTTTTTGCGCTGCGCATCGCGGACACCTAGCGCAGTGATAGCTTCCTTCAAAAGCCACATCCCCTTGATCCGCAGGCGAATGTCAGATTTGCGTGTGCTGTTGTATCCCAGCGTTGATAGCATTTCTTCAAGTTGCTCGCGAGAAAGACCGTCTTTAAGAACTTCGGTGAATCTCGGCATAGTTAGAATACAGATCAACAAAAAAGGCTGTTCACGAACATTCTGGTTATACAGCAAGGTTTTGAAATCGTTGGGCGTGATGGTGGCATCGGAGCCGCGCAATTCCTGCAAATAGTCGGTTGCTGCATCATAGAGATTATCTAAATCGTGACCGCATATATCACAAGTACCTGCTGAAGAAAAATCCAGTTGGTTTTCGCCGCACAAAAGCCACGACGCAATGTTGTTGGGTGATATAGCCGTTGTCTCGGCTAAAGCGGCCTTCCACAATGTATTCATCCGCTCTGACAGAGCTTTGTCTTCATTAAACTGCACATATTCCCATGCGCGGTAGCCACGCTGGAAATGGGCACTGGCATCACGGCAATCGTTGTACATATTAAATAGCTTCATATACTGTGGAACGACCCATGTGGCAAATTCTTCGGCCTCTTCTTCGCGTAAAGTATCAAGAGAAAACGCGTCGAATGGGCGTGCGCTTTCAGAAAACGCCGATTTGATCGCGGAGAGATATGACGTTTGTGTTTCAGTGCCCGAGTCTTCAGCTCGGGCCACTCTGCTATCGGCGTACAAAACGGATCGGTCGTAACTGGAATGTTCCAGATAAAACCTCAGATCCTCCAGTGCCTCGGAGAGAGACCCCGCTTTATGCTGCACGGAGCGGGCTTCGGCCACATCATGAAAAAAGTCCAGCATTTGTTTGTATCTGTCCCGTAGTCTTTCATCAGATATCCCAGATACTGCACACTGCCTGATAATGGCGTAGTAATTTGCATCCTTGGCCTTGCCCTTGAGTCGCTTTGTCATTCCCGTTAACACCGTCCGGACATCCGCATAGCTTTTGCGGTTTTGCAAGTAGTCCTGGTGGTTATGGGAGCAGAGACTTTCGCGGTCAGATAGGAGCGCGAACAATAATTCTGGGGCCCATGTTTGAGAAGGTGTTTCTTTATCAATGGCCTTGATGAGGGATGACTTACAGACAAACAGGCGTTCAGGGTGGCTTGGGGCTGATCTGTAGACCGCTTTTAAGCAGGTACATCGTACAGACAAGTAGTATTCCGCTATTTCACTCCGAACCACCTTCGCCGGATCTTGTTTTGGTGTTTTTCTGAGATGCTCTGGTAGTATGTATGCGGATTCCATGTCTTTTGATGGTAAGTATGTGGCTTCTTCAGCTTTTGTGAAGAAGCCGCTCCCCCTGGGGCGTAGGACGATAAATGATGATTTTTCCACGGCAAACTCCTTATACGGCGGGCGCGGATCGCGGCTTTTACGCGCGTGAGCTACCCATTTTTGACAAACGGTCAATCCGGAATGAACGGAAATCAGAACAATATCGAGGTGTAAAGTTGACAATTAACCTTAAAATCGAAAATTCTGCAATGAATTGATTCGTTTTCGCATTTTCGCTGATTTTGGAAACGACGGACAAGCTGCTGGCGCGGTGATATCCTACCTCCGCGAGGGTTCCCCTCAATAAAACACGGAGGTGATGTTATTTGAGAATAATTCGCGTTAAGACCGGTCCGGGCCAACCCATCTTCCTCGCGGAGGAGGATGGTCGCTACGTTCCTCTCCCAGAAAACTTTTGGGCAGGCCGAATTCACAATTTCCGATATCTCACGATAGAAGGTCGGGAAAAACGGCGACGAAAGCTACTGCAAGAGATGGACGTTAAAACCGTCCGTGTCCGGACGGTTCAACCACCGGCCTGGTGGAAGATCCACGATGATGACGGTAAGCATCCACCATCGGTGGCAGAGTGCCGTCAGGGTGCGGAATCGCTGCTGTCGCTGCTGGACGTGTTCCCTTCCACTGAGGCTGGCGCGATGCTGCTGGCAACAGTGCTGCTGGGGCTGCGAGCCGCAGACCTGAAGCAGTACGAGCCATCTCTGCGGCCCTGCGTGGCCTTCCGTGGGCCACCGCAGTTGGAGCGAGTGATGAAATGTCTATTCAAGTCGATTTTACCGCGGAAGCGCTGGAAAGGCAAGAACTTTTCCATTTGGCGGAAGCGTGTGGTCGACCTGAACGAGCCCCTTAGCTTGGTGGACATTTCGCTGGCTAAGGTTCGGATAGCCAAGCTAAAGTCGACTTGGCTTTCGCTTCCACCGGGAAACGCAGTCTTGCTGGTTCTGCACGGTCGGGATACCACCTGGGGCAAGTTCAGTGATGACCTGTCTCAGACCGGGATAGTGTTCGTGAACAGCGGCCTGTCTGCTAACGGCTGGGGCGCAGCGAGCGTCCCTACCTATAGTCTGACCGCTTGGGATGATCAGCTTTTTGAGAAGATCATCGCCAAAGCGCCGCAGGCAGCCCGGTTGTTGGGCTGGTGGTGGGGGATAAGCGGTAACGATTGGGCACAGGACGTTGTCCGCCGATCCCACGATCAGTTGGGGCGACCGGGTGGTCGGTTCCGCACCTTCTCCTATGAACCTAAGGCCCTCTGCCGGGCGGTGGCTTACCAGGTGCTGCTGGATTTCGTGGCGCTGGTCAGCGATCGCCAGTGGCTGCCGCCGGATGTGGCGGATAGCTACCGGCAGCGCCTGCGGGACATTTTCGACCCCGCTCCGCTGCCTCCTCCAACGGCACCCCGCCGGGCTGAGGATGCGGACGTGTTCCTTGAAAAGTTAAAATTGCTCATCGACCACCCTGACCAGATCGTTCCTCCGGGGAAGCCCTACGCCCGCCCCCAGCGCGGTAAGGTCGCCGCCGCTTGGCGTCAAATCGGCGGGGAGGAATACCTGATTATGGAGGAGAAGATATGGATGACATGGTATGCCAAAGCTGTCAAGACTGACAGTACCATTGACGCTACTTTTCTTCAAAATGACAGATGGGCTGCCGAGTTACAGAAGCTGCTGGGGCAGGCCGGGGTCATCAAGATACCGGCTTCCGGATATCGCTATCGGTACGACCTATTGGCAAACGGTACGCGGGATACGACCTACGTTGTCGCAACACCGGCCAGACTGCTGCTGGAAGGCGGGCAAAAGGCGGGGCAAAACGCCCCGCCCCCGGCAAACAGCATTGCCAGGACTCTTGCCGGGAACGATGGAGAAAACACGAATAATTTATGTGTGAAAGGCAGCGAATGACAATGAAAAACGAGGAATATATGCATGATACAGCTGAAATTAAAACGACACAAACCCCGGCAAACGGGGCAGCACCCCCTGTGGGGAATAATGGTGTACATCCTTACACCGATTTGATCGAGACCGGGCAGCTGCCGCAGTCGCTACAACCCGCGCCTCTGCGCCGCAGGCAGGCTGAACTGCCAGAGCCCTTCAGTGGGCTTACTGCCGCACAGATGGCCTTCATGGCCGACAGGGTCATGTACTACATTGAAGAGTTGTGCCGCCGGCGCGGCGCAGCTGTTGATTTTGAGTATTGGCGAAAAATCACAAAGCGCGTCCTCAAGGGACTGGCTGATTGCAAGCCGCTGGTGTGTCCAGCGCGAGCTGGATCTGGCAAGTCCACCTGGATCACGCCTTCTTGCTGGCAGCCTGTGAGCTGCGCTTGAACAATGACCCGCTGGCTGACGTGTTCAGCGTGTTGCTGGTATTGCAAAAAATTGAGTCGTTGAATGACATCCGCGACACCATTGCTGACTTCTTTACGAATGCACCGGAAACACTGGTTGTCCCCTTGCAAGGGTGGACAGCTGCCAGCCAGAAGGCCGGTTTTTGCAAGAACAAACAAGTCACATCCTTTGACCAGTGCCGGAAGGACAACTGTCCCTTCGCCGCCTCCTGTGATGTGCTTCGGTTCGGTCAGCTGGCAGGTCAGGCCTTCGTGTTGGGCGTATCCCAGGCCCGATTCGACCTCTTGCGAAAGGGCAATGCGCTGGAAGGCCTTCTCCATCAACAGGAGAACGATCATCCGCGTATTCTGCTTTTCGACGAAAAGTTCGAGTTCGCACCCCTCTATCACTTGACCCAGACCACGCTGGACGCGGCATCCAGCCAGCTGGAGCGGCTGATCACCCAGCGCGACCTGAAGGATCGTCGAGTGTTCGAGAAGCAGCGGTGGAGCACCACGCTCCTGCAGCGCCCGTTCTCGCTGCTGCGGGAACGCACCTGCATTGAGCTGGACGAGATGACTAAGCTCAAGGCGGACATGCCTTATGGGGTTTGCAGTTTAAAAGATGCGGCGGAGGTCGAGAAGAACCGGTTCTACCAGTTCCGTGAATATCTGAACGGACCCGGTAGGGCCTTCCGCACACAGCAGCTGTCTGAGGCTGTGGAGGTCATAGACCACCTTTACCGCGGGGACTGCCTGTTCACGAAGCTTGGGCCTTTCACCATCCTGGGTGCTGACGAGCCGCAGATCACCTTCGGTGATAGCCTGACGCTGGTGTTTGACGCCACAGCCCTGGTGGACGGTGATTATGAGTATCTGGACGTTGGGAGACTGCCAGATTCCGAGCCTCGCCACATGGAGAAGGTTCACTTTCACACTTATACCGCAGCAGAGATGAACGTGTCACGGCAGGCCATGCGGAAGAGCTGGAAGCTGCCCGGCTTCTGCGCTCTGGCAGAGGACATCCTGCGACACTATCCAGGAAAAATGTTCTTGACTACTTATAAGGATCTGGCCGCGGAGATCCCGAAGCTTCTCGCCCCCGAGGCGGTGAGCCGTCTGCTGCTGGACGGGGAAACGTGCCCGTATTTTGGTGGTACCAACGGCTCTAACGACTTCAGTGAGGCCTCGCTGGTGGTGTTGCTGGGCTATCCGCGTTTGTCCCCTCAGACGTACCTGGAACGCGCCTTCGTGTATTGGGGGCCCTCTGGGATTCGGGAAGAGGTTCAGGAGCAGATGGCCCAATGGTCGCCGCTGAATGTCCAGCAGAAACCGGACCTTCATGCGCAGTTGCCGTTGACGATGGCATACGAGATACGTCACCTGGCGGCGCGGTTAGAGCAGGAGATCTATCGCTGTCAACTGCGCAACGCAAAATGTGAGGATACCATTTATGTGTTCCTCTTTGCTCCGCCGCAGGCTTTGAGAGACCGGCTCTCCAAGCGATTCAAGGGCTCAATGAGGAGGGATGAAACAGGGGTGCCAGACTGCATCGCTCAGGCCAAAGCCAACACAAAGACATACGCCGGCAAACTCACCAGCTATGCCCGCTTCACGGCCTGGTTGGATGGTTGGGACGGCGTGCCCACACCGCTGGACGGGATTCTCCGTGATACCGGCATCGGTGCCGAGAGCTGGAAGAAGCTGCGGCAGAGCGACGAGTTTACACCGCTGCTGGCGCAACATGGCGCGGAGATGACCGGACGCGGTCGGAACGTGAAAATTGAACTAAAAATGAAGAAATGCGCATGAGGAGGCCAAATATGGACAGAGAATTAACTTTGGAAGAAACAATAAGAATCATAGATGCGGTCGTCGACCTGATGCAGGAGGGGCTCTTTGCCCTCTGCGAGGAGCCACCCTTTGGTACGATTAAGAACGAGGAGGAGATGTTATGAACCCCACTGATACTATCACAAACTACAGCACCGTCACCAATTTCAATGAGCTGCCGCTGGCATTGACTGTGCTAGAGGCCGGGCAGGTGCTTCGGGTCGGGCGCAATGTGGCCTACGAACTCGTCCGCTCTGGTCAGCTTCGGAGTGTCCGGGTCGGAAAGAACATTAGAATCCCGCGGGACGCCCTGGCGGAATATCTAAATCTTGCAAGCTGATGTGAGGGGGGGGTGATCCCCCCTCACACTTTCACTTTACCATATCGACGAAGGAGAATGAACATGGCAAATAGCAAGCGGGCCGCCCACGGCAGCGGCACGATCCGGAAGAAGACTGTCACAAGGAACGGTCAGGATTATACATATTGGGAGGCACGTATCACCACGGGCTACGATACCGGAACCGGCCGGCAGAAGCAGCGTTCTGTTACCGGCAAGACGCAAAAAGAGGTGCGTGAAAAATTACAAGCGCTGGCCGTAGAGGTCAACAGCGGCACCTATCAGGAGCCGTGTAGGATGACGCTGGGCGAGTGGCTGGACATCTGGGTGGAAAACTACCTGGGCGCCTGTAAGCCGCGCACAAAACAGATTTACGAAAGCGACATCCGGGTACATATCAAGCCCGCACTGGGTGCAGTCAGGATGGAAAACCTCCTGCCCCATACTGTGCAAACCTTCTATAACGCGCTGGCATCGGATAAGGCCGACAAGCCCGGCCTGTCGGCGAAGACCATCAAGAATATCCACGGCGTACTGCATCAAGCGCTGAAGCAGGCTGTACTCAATGGTTATATCCGAACCAACCCCTCCGACGCCTGTACCTTACCGCGAGGACAAAAAGCAGAGATCAAGCCTCTGGATGAGGACGATGTAGCCGCTTTTATCCGGGTCATTCAAGGACATCCCTTTGAAGATCTCTTCCTGACCACGCTGTTCCTGGGCTTGCGGGAGGGCGAGGCGCTGGGACTGACCTGGGACTGCGTAGACCTGGACAACGGCGTTATCACCGTAAACAAGCAGCTCCAGCTCCATCAGGAAAAGGGCCTTGCGGCCTATGAGCTGGTTCCCACCAAGAATAGCCGCAGCCGCACATTGGTGGCGTCCCCTACGGTGGTCGCCCGCCTGCGCCACCGAAAAGCCGAGCAGACACAGCAGCGTCTCATGGCAGGCTGTGCCTGGGAGGACAGTAACCTGGTGTTCACCGATACGCTGGGGCATCACCTGACGAAGCCGACGGTCTACCGCCACTATAAGAAAGCGGTTGCGGCGATTGGGAGGCCCGATGCCCGTTACCATGACCTACGGCACAGCTACGCCGTAGCCGCGATCAGCTCCGGCATCGATATCAAGACGGTACAGGGCAACCTCGGGCATGCCACCGCCGCCTTCACGCTGGATGTCTATGGTCATGTGACCGACCGCATGAAGCGTGAGAGTGCCGACAAGATGGAGGATTTCATTCGCCGTGTTTCGGGGGATTGACAATCACCGCAACTTCCCTGTTGCGCGGCGGGGAGGAATCGGGTATAATAGAAAAAACTGCGGAAGGAGGCAGACCATGCGGACACTGTATCACGGCAGCCGGGTAACGGTAGAGCAGCCGGAAATACGCATTCAGAAGTTCCATAAGGACTTCTATTGGGGCTTCTACTGCACAGAATATGAGACGCAGGCTACCCGCTGGGCCACGCGGTTCGGCAGTGGTATCGTGAATGTCTACCGTTTTGAAGAGCAGTCAGGGCTGTCGGTCAAGCGTTTCCCTGAGATGAGCGATGAATGGCTGGACTTCATCGTGGCCTGCCGCAGCGGCATCCCCCATGACTACGACATCGTAGAGGGACCGATGGCCGATGACACCATCTTCAACTACGTACAGAGCTATACAGATGGCGAGATCAGCCGCGCCGCCTTCTGGGAGTTGGCACGGTTCAAGCATCCCACCCATCAGATCAGCTTCCACACCGCCAGAGCGCTGGCGACGCTGACCTTCGAGAGGAGTTACGAGGTACATGTGTGAACGAAATCACAGCGGACTGTTCTTCACCTGCGCTTTGGTGGAGCAGCTGGGCCGCGACCTGAAACTGAAGCGCTGCGACGTGGTGAAGGCGCTGGGCCTGAATGGCGTGCAGATGATCCTGGGCCATGCCGATGTGTTCCACTGTGAGCCCATTGAAAAGGTGTCTGATGATATGCAGCAGCACTTCGACTTGCCCCACGGCCAGTTCGATAACGTGTCGGTGGCCAGGTACGCCGTGCCGGATGTATGGACGATCGGCAAGGTATACGCCCGCTTGATTGAGGACATGTCCGGACAGGATGATGTGGCCGAAACACTGGTGGCCGTATATACCTCGTGGATCGATGAAAAGCTCTGCGATTATAACTCTTCGCTCTACTATCAGTCCCGTGACTACATCGCGGAATGCTATCGCGTAGGTCACGTGATCGACGCATAAAAAATGAGCCTCTGATGTCGGTGCATCAGAGGCCTGTTTCACCGCTAAAGGGAAAAAATAAGGGAAAACTGAAATTTTAAGCATAAGAAAAACCTCGTAACCGGCATGGTTACGAGGTTTTTGATTGGAGGTGACACCCGGATTTGAACCGGGGAATGAGGGTTTTGCAGACCCTTGCCTTACCACTTGGCTATGTCACCATTTTGATCGGCAGCACCACTGAGGTGTAACGTCCGAGGGACATTATACAATACCTTGCGGCGGTTGTCAAGGGAAAAGGCAAATTTTGCTGTGAATAAATTTTTTGTCAAAGAAAGGACGACCTTGCGGCCGTCCTTTCTCGGTTACGAGCTGGTTTTTACCACATTCTGGAAGTAATAGACCCCCATGCCGTCGGTGTGCAGGCCGGTGAAGGTGTCCCGCAGCAGCCACGTATACGTCTCGTTATACAGGGGCATCACGTAGCCGCTGTCCAGCAGCATGGTCTCCGCGTCCGCCAGATAGGCGTCCCGCGCCTCGTCGCTGCTGGAGTTGGCGGCGGTGCGGATCAGCATATCGTAGGCGTTGGAGTAATACTGGCCGTAATTCTCCAGCTGGCCGCTGCTGAAGCGGTTCAGGTAGCTCAGCGCCGTGTTGCGGTCGCCGTTGACGCTGGTCAGCGCCAGCGAGAACTCGCCGCTTTTCAGGGTGGTCATCATATCCTCCGGCGCCACGGCACGGACGGCGATGCGGATGTTCAGCTTTTCGCGCCAGACGGTTTGCAGCGCCTGGGCCACCTTGGCGTTTTCGGCGGTATTTTCGTACAGCAACGTCACCGTGTTCATATGCTCCAGCGTGGTGGGGGTATAACCGGCGCTGCGCAGCAGCTCCGTCGCCTGCTGGCACCGCTGGTCGTATTTCTCCGGATCGTTGTCGATGGCCGGGCCGTTGGCCTGACGGAAGGACTCGCCCTGAGAGGTGGTGATACCGTCGGGGATCAGGCCGTCGGCGGCGCGGAACACCTCGTCCTCCCCGCCGGCCAGCTCCGCCAGTGCGTTGCGGTCGATCACCATGGACATGGCCTGACGGACGCTCTCGCTCAAGCTGGTGGCCATCTGGTTCACCAGCACGGTCTTGACCACGGCGGAGGAAGCCTCCACCGCGCCCTCCGTCTCTCCGGCGTCCAGCACGAAGTCCACGTCGCCGCTGTCATACAGCGCCATGGCGTCGGCGGAATTGGCGGCATAGACGAACTCCAGCTGATCGGGGCCAAGGCGCCGGGCGTCATAGTACTTCTTGGCGGCGCTGGCGTTCAGGCCGTCCGCCGTCATGGACGAGACGGCGTAGGGGCCGTTGGTCAGCAGCGTGGCGGAGGACAGCGACCAGTCGGGCCGCTGCGTCGGTTCGGTATCATCGGCCGTGTCAGCGGTGTCGCCCTCCCCCTCCGGCGTCTGGGTGACGCTGGCGCGCACCGGCATGGTGGACACCGCCGTGCACACCACCGGCAGGAAGTAGGAGCAGTGACCCTCGATGACCACCACAAGGGTGCGGTCGTCGCTGGCCCAGACCTGCAGAGCCGCCGGATCGCCGGACACCGCGTCGGCATAGCCCGCCACCATGTTCAGGATGGAAGCGTGGGGGGAGTTGGTCTCCGGATCCACCAGACGCTGCCAGGCGTAAACGAAGTCGCCCGCCGTGACCTTCTGGCCGTCCGACCAGTAGATATCATTGCGGAGGGTGAAGGTATACGTCTCGGTGCCGTCCATGTTGTCGGTATAGGTATAGCTGGCGGCCTGCGCGGGGGTAAGGGCACCGGCGGTGTTGATCTTCATCAGATTTTCAAACAGCTGGGCGTCCACGGTCTTTTCCGTTTCGGTGACGGCCAGCGCCGGATCCAGCGTGTGGGGCGCGTCCACCAATGCGGCGCGGACGGTCATATGCTCCGGCTCCGCTTCGCCGCAGGCGGCAAGCGTCAGCGCCATGCACAGCGCCAGAAGCAAGGCGAGTAGTCGTTTGGTAGGTTTCATGGGTTTTCTCCTCTTTGTTGGGGCTATGTCATTGCGAGGAGCGAAGCGACGCGGCAATCCGTTTCTTTCCCGTCAGGTAAGGATACGGATTCCCACGCCAGTCTGCTGACTGGCTCGGAATGACATTTCAAGGGGGCAAGGGGGTTCTTTTTACCGATCATAGGGGCCGATACATGGCGGCTTTATATCTCACTCCGCTACCACTTCGCCGTTCTCCGTCAGCTTGGCGGAAACGATGGGGCTGCGGGTGTTGCGCTTGATATCGTCCAGCCGCATACGGCTGGGGAAGTCGCTGAGCAGCGTGTAGGCCACGCCGTGGCGCTTGGCACGGCCTGTCCGGCCGATGCGGTGAATGTAGTACTCGTTCTCCTCCGGCACGTCGTAGTTGAACACGGCATCCACGTCGTCCACGTCGATGCCCCGGCTGGCTACGTCGGTGGCCACGAATACCCGGAGCTTGCCGTCCCGGAACTGCTGCATGACGGCCTCACGCTTGCTCTGGGGAATGTCGCCGTGGATGCACTTGGCGTCCACGCCCCGCATCTGCAGGAACTTGGTGAGCCGCTCGGTGTTGCCCTTGGTGTTGCAGAAGCAGATCACCCGGTCATAGCCCTCGTGCTCCAGGATTTTGGCGATGGCGTCCACCTTGCCGTCGGAGGGCACCTCGATACGGTATTGTAGGATATCGGGCTTGTTCTCCCTGGTGGCCTGGACGGTGATCTCCTCGGGGTCACGCTGATAGACCCAGGAAATATCCATCACCTCCCGGGAGATGGTGGCGGAGAACATGCCCAGATTCTCGCGGCTGGGGATCTTGTCCAGAATGCGGGTCACGTCGTGGATGAAGCCCATGTCCAGCATGCGGTCGGCCTCGTCCAGCACCACGGTCTTGACGGCCTTCAGCACCACGGTGCGGCGCTTCATATGGTCGCTGAGACGGCCCGGCGTGGCCACCACGATCTGGGGCTTGCGCTTCAGGGCGTTGATCTGCTTGCCGATGGGCTGGCCGCCATACAGGCACACCAGCCGCACGCCCTCGTGATACACGGCGATGTCCCGCATTTCGTCGGTGATCTGCATGGCCAGCTCGCGGGTAGGCGCCATGATGACAGCCTGTACCTCCTCGCTGTCCGGATCGATCTTTTCAATGATGGGAATGCCGAAGGCCATGGTCTTTCCGGTGCCGGTAGGGGCCTTGGCGATCACGTCCCTGCCCGCCATCATGGGCGGAATGCAGCCGGCCTGTACCGGCGTGGATACGGTATATCCCTTGTTGCGGATAGCCCGCAGCGTGGCCTCGGACAGGCCGAAGCTCTCAAAATCCACCCCCTGGGTGATTTCCATAGCGTTTTCCTCTTTTTTCTCAAAAATTTCAATCATTCTTATTATATCACGGCTGTCAAGATGGGGCTGCGCTCCCCTGCCCTGCCGGTGGGGTTGGCACATATACCAGCAATTTGCCCAAAATCGGGGCGGATATTTGTACGTATCTGTGACGAAGCTTTGCTTGAAAGCGGCGGCCATAGCTGGTATACTGAATATGTATACGGCGCACCGCCCGCGGAACCCCATGGGGTTCCGGCTTTTTACAGGGACGTAAAAAGCCATACCACTTTCCCTACCGGCACTGGGACAAGCGGCGGCGCGTCGCAGAGACAGGAAACACAACGAGGAAAGAGAGGTTCCAACATGAAGAAAACGATCACCGCCCTGCTGTGTCTGGTCATGGTCCTGTGCCTGACGGCTGTGGCATGGGCGACAGGCGCACCGCCAGCACCCACTGAGGATGATATCATAGCACTGGCAAAGGGGAAGGTACAGGTCAGCTGCGAAGAGCTGAAGGTTTCTGGCGATTACACACAGGGCACCCGCCACGGCAGCCAAACCTACGACCTGGCCGCAGGCACCTTCTCCACAGAGGGCTCCACGGTAGAAGCCCCTGCTGACACCGACGGTAAGTATACCTATACCTTCCGGTTTACGGATGCAGACCCTTACATTAACCGGTTCCAGCAGGATACGGGGTATGCGCATATGAATGCTTCCTTCTTCACCACTATCACGCTGGAATACGACAGCCATAGTGGGAAATGGCAGCTGGAAAACAATGGCATAATCGAGATCAAGGTGCGTTCCTGCAGCACCGTTGCTATGCCCGCCCCCCCCTCCCCGGCGGTGATCGAAACCGGCAAGGTCACCATAATCTGCGAGAGTAATCATCATCAGCAGCAGCACAACATGCGGGAGTTCAATCTGGCCCCGGGCACCTATTACACAGATGAAACCAGCGTGTTCTGGAATGACGATTACAACAATACCGGCGCATGGTTCTGCAACGTGTACCTGCGCTATGACAATGACAGCATCAGCCGCTACACAAATCCCTTCAACCAGGCAAACGGCAAACACCTGGTGAACTACGTCAGAGGTGTGATTTGGTACGTCTACGATAGCAGCCAAGGAGAATGGGCCATCTGGACGGAAGACAACAGAGATCCCGACTCCGCCTACATCTTTCTGTGCGACCTCCCCACTGCCGCTGAGCTGGGGCTGAAGGTCAACGTCCAGTGCAAGAACGGCAAGCACACGGATAAAACATATGGCACCGCTAATCTGCTGGCCGACACCAGTCTGAGCTTCACGCCGACGACCCCCATCCACCACCTTTACCCCGGCTCCCCCTATGTGGAATATCGCTATCAGGTCTCCCTGACCGACGCCGCGGCCAACGGCTATGCGGCCAATTACGGCACCTCCGTGGGCAAGACCCATACGTGGGATAAAAACAAGGACTCCGTAACGATGTACTGGGGCATCAACGACAACGGAGGTGCCTCCAACTATTCCATCGATCCGGACAATAGGGATTCCGCAGCGATCGCCGTCTACTCTGATCCGGCCACCGATCCTCCTGAGGTCGATCCCGACAATCCCGACCACAAGTGGAAGCTGGTCAGGGGCAGCAAGGACACCCTCACCGTTAACGCCACCTGTACCACCACGACCACCGGCGGCACTGGCGGCGGATCCTCCACCAAGAAGACGGAGACCACCACCGTCAAGTCCGCCACCACCTTTGACGCCGGTGTTGCCCTGTACGCCGGCCTGGGCATCCTGTCCATGATCGGCTCCGCCGTGGTGATCCGCAAGAAGAAGGAATTCTAAAAAATTTGATAACAAAAAACACCCCTTATGAACAAAAAACACCCCATAATGGGTGTTTTTTGTTATCAAGCGCCCAGCGGCGGGCCACACGGGGCCCGCCCTACGGAATGACCATCAATAGAACTCTGTAGGGGCGGGCGACGAGCGCTGTGAAGTGAAACGGAACAAGTGCCCTTGGGGTACCCACCCTAACGATGACTATACCATTCCGACAGGGCAGACAGAGTCGTCCGCCCCTACAACATTCTAACGAACACTATACGCATACACGGGCCGGTGTGGGCATCGCCCCGCACGGCAGACGACCAGACCGAAAAACGGGCAAAAAGTAAGGAGGGAAGAAAACCTCTTCCCTCCTAACAAGGACACACGTCGATGACTTACTTGCCAGCGGCCACGGACTTGATCTCCTTGACCTGACGGCCATTGTAGGTACCGCATTCCGGGCACATTCTGTGAGGCAGATGCAGCGCACCACACTTGGGGCATGCCACCAGACCGGGAGTCGCCAGCTTCCAAACGGAGCTGCGTCTCTTATTGCGTCTTTGCTTCGATACTTTTCCCTTAGGGACTGCCATGTTGACACCTCCTTGGTCTTTTAACTGCCGTGAGCAGTAGTATAATAGTTCAGCTTCCGCTTACCGATCCTCCAACAGCTGGGCCAGCTTGGCAAGACGCGGATCAACCGCCTTCTTACACCGGCACGGTTCCACATTCAGATCCGCGCCGCAGCCGGGACATAAGCCCTTGCAGTCCGGTGAGCAGAGGTTTTTCGTGTCCATCTCAAGGATAAACGCAGTGCGAGCCACTTCGCCCAAGTCCACCTCGTCATGCTCCAGCAGCACGATATCCTCATCATCATCGGACTGCCGTTCCTCTGCCAGCACGCACTGGTAGGTGACGGTCTTGTCCTTGGTGAAGGGTTTTGCGCAGCGGTCGCAGACGCAGTGAAGCGTCGTACTTGCCTCCAGCGTACACAGCAGGACGCCAGCCTTGTTCCGAAGCCTGCCTTCCACAGTGACGGGCTGGGACACGGGGTAGCCGCCGCCGAACTCCATGTCGCTCAGATCCATGGTAAACTGGACATCCTGAGCGGCGTCCGGCGTATGCAGCAGCTTGTTCACATTCAAAAGCATAGTACACCTCGCAATGACACGGATAGTATTATAACGTGAAAAACAAGGGTTGTCAAACCTTTTTTGCAATTTTTCACCATATTTTTCGCGGTTTTTTCCAGCGTGGAATTCCCTTTGACATTTGTTCCGCTGTTGGGTACAATGGGAGCGATGATTTTATTGTGGGAGGTGCGCCCATGCGGGAGCTGACCATCGGAAAAAACGACGCGGGACAGCGGCTTGACCGCTTTGTGTCCAAATCTCTGCCGCTTCTGCCGTCGGCACTGCTGCAGAAATACATCCGCCTGAAGCGCATCAAGTGCAACGGCGCACGGGCCCAGCGTGACCAGCGGCTCCAGGAGGGGGACGTGCTGCAATTATACATCAACGACGAGTTCTTCGACAAACCCCGTGAGGACAATCTGTTCCTGACGCTTTTCAAGCCCAGTCTCACCATCGTGTACGAGGACGAGAACCTGATGCTGCTGGACAAGCGGCCGGGGCTGGTGGTACACGCCGACGAGACGGAGAAGGTCAACACTCTCATCAACCACATTCAGGCGTACCTCTACCAGAAGCGGGAGTGGAACCCCAAGTGGGAGAACGCCTTTACCCCCGCCCTGTGCAACCGCATCGACCGCAACACCGGCGGCATCGTCATCGCCGCCAAGAACGCCGAGACGCTGCGGATCATCAACGAGAAGATCCGCGACCGGGAGATGGACAAGCGGTATCTCTGCGTCACGGTGGGCGCGCCGCAGCCGCCGAAAGGGCGGGTGGAGGTCTTTCTGGTGAAGGACGAGAAGAAGAAAGAGGTATCCGTCCACACCAGGCCTGTCCCCGGCGGCAAGACCGCCGTCACCACCTACGAGACGCTGGAGCGCCGTGGCGAGCTGGCGCTGGTGGAGGTAGGGCTGGAGACCGGCCGCACCCACCAGATCCGCGCTACCTTCGCCCACATGGGCTGTCCCCTGCTGGGGGACGGCAAGTATGGCCGGGGCGACGTGAACCGCCGCTACGGCGAGACCCGGCAGGCGCTGTACTCCTACAAGCTGACGTTTGACTTTCCCACCGACGCGGGGATCCTGAACTACCTCCGGGGCCGGACGTTTCAGGTGGAGCGTGTGCCCTTCCGGGAGAAGTACTTTGGGTAAGAGAAAAAGCTTCGCAGAATTCGCCGCCCGCAGGCGGCGAACAATTTGAATTATTTTTTGACGCGACATGTGCGTGGCAAAAAACACTTTGCGCGGAGAGAGTGTTTTTTCGCCCATTTATGGGCGGAAAAGCGCGGGTCGGAGCGATTTCTATTTTGTCAAAAAGGGCGTAGTCCTTTTTTGACAGGCTAAAAAGGCCGTCCCGACGGGACGGCCCTTCTTTTACTCCTTCGCGTGGACGTTGATGAACTCGGCCCGGAGCTTGGAATAGAGAATGGTCTGGCTGCTGTACAGGCCGCAGTAGCCGCTGAGCAGATAGCTGATGGCACAGGCGAAAGCGAAATACAGCACGCCGTCCGTGCCGCCGAACAGCTCCAGACTCAGCAGCACCGAGGCGATGGGGCAGTTCACCGCACCGCAGAACACCGCTACCAGACCGATGGCTGCGCCGAAGCCGCCGGGCAGACCCAGCGCCTGTCCCGCCACGCAGCCGAAGGTGGCTCCCACGAAGAAGGAGGGCACCACCTCGCCGCCCTTGAAGCCGCAGCCGATGGTCAGCGCCGTGAAGAGGATCTTCAGGAACCACGCCCAGGGCGCGGCTTCCCCTTGCTCCACCGCCCGGGCGATCACGTCCATGCCCGCGCCGTTGTAGTCCCGGCCCAGCAGCAGCGTCAGGCCGATGATGGCAAAGCCGCCTGCCGCCGCACGGAGATAGGAATTCTTCAAAAAGCGCACCGCCATGTGCTCCACCCAGTGCATGCCCCGCACGAACAGGATGGACACCAGCGCACAGCCGATGGCCAGCAGCACCACCAGAAACACCGTCCACACGTCCAGCGCGGGCAGCGTCACGGCGAAGCGGGTGGGCGACACGCCGAAAAGGGACGCGATGAGATACGCCACCGACGCGGCCATCAGACAGGGGATCAGTCCCGCGTAGTAGAGGACGCCCACGCTAATGACCTCCAGTGCGAACACGGTGGCCGTCAGCGGTGTGCCGAACAGGGCGGCGAACACGGCGCTCATGCCGCACAACGTGGCCAGCGGCAGGTCTTTTTCGCCCAGATGCAGCGCCCGGCCGGTACGGTAGCCGATGCCGCCGCCGATCTGCAAGGCTGCGCCCTCACGACCTGCCGAGCCGCCCAGCAGATGGGTGATGCAGGTGGAGATGAATATGAGGGGTACTAATAAAATAGGTACGTCCTTGCCGAAATGGACGGATTCGATGATGTTGTTGGTGCCCCGGCCCTCCATGTGGGCCAGACGGTACAGCCCCACGATCACCACACCGCCCACCGGCAGCAGCCAGATGATCCACGGCTGGGCAAGGCGCAGCTCCGTGGCCTGCTCCACGCCGATGTGGAAAGCCGCGCCGACCACGCCGCCGATCAGGCCCACGCCGCCGCCGATGCACAGCCATTTGGCCAGCGCGATGATGTACAGGGAGATATGTTGAAAGAAACCTTTGACGCGTTCCATGGTGTGCTCCTTTGTGGGGTAATAGGCCTCCCTTGTGTAAAGGGAGGTGGCAACGCGAAGCGCGTTGACGGAGGGATTGTCCAGAATACGGTTTATCCCCTCAGTCACCTTCGGTGACAGCTCCCCTTGCAACAATGGGAGCCTTTGATTCAGTTCCCCGCCGCAATGGCAATTTGCTGTTGACGGAAGACAGACGGTCGAGTATAATAGGGAAAGGAATAAAAAAGGAGAGCGTTCTTATGCTGGATAAAAACGATTTGCAGATGATTCAGGAAATGATGCTGGCATCCGAACAGAGGTTGTTTGGGAAGATCGAAGAATCCGAGCAGCGGATGACCGGAAAGATTGAAGAATCCGAAAACCGCATGAAGGTCATGATGGAATCCTATTTCGATCCCAAGTTCAACCTGCTGTACGAAAACCAGCAGATCATGATGGAACAGCTCGCCCCTCGTTCCCGCGTGGACGATCTGGAGGATGAGGTCAAATTCCTCAAATCCGTTGTCCGTCAGATGAACGACGATATCCAGAAATTGAAGAAAGCCATGTGACCCCCACGCCGCCTGTTCCGGGCGGCGTTTTTGTCGGCTTCCGCCATTTTAACACCCTCTTGACCCCCTTGTCAACCGCCGCCGGTAGGCGGTTTGCACGAGAAAACTGACATTTTGTCAGCAAGCCATACAAATTTTGGATTTTTTTATTTTCACGGTTGATTCTTGCGGAAATATGCCGTATACTATGAGTACGAGCAAAATTTGTAAGCCCTACTTATTGAAATTGAGGAGGAAAACGAAATGAAATACGGTCGTACTTTTAACTTCTCCGCCGGCCCCGCCATGATGCCGGAGAGCGTGCTGGAGGAGATCCGCGACGAGATGATGAACTACCGCGGCAGCGGCATGTGCGTCATGGAAATGAGCCACCGCTCCAAGGTGTTCCAGCAGATCGCCGACGAGGCCGAGGCAGACCTGCGCAAGCTGATGAACATTCCCGACAACTACAAGGTGCTGTTCATCCAAGGCGGCGGTACGCTGCAGTTCGCCATGGTGGCCATGAACCTGATGAAGAACGGCAAGGCCTGCTACGTGGAGACCGGCGCATGGTCCAAGAAGGCCATTGCCGAGGCCAAGAAGTACGGCGAGGTGCAGGTGGTCGCCTCCTCCGCCGACAAGAACTTCTCCTACATCCCCGACTGCTCCGATCTGGACATTCCCGAGGATGCCGACTACGTCTACATCTGCGAGAACGAGACCATCAACGGCACCACCTGGAACAAGCTGCCCAACACCAAGGGTCACGTGCTGGTGTCCGACCAGTCCTCCATGTTCCTGTCCAAGCCCTGCAACGTGGCCGACTACGGCCTGATCTGGGCCGGTGTCCAGAAGAACGTTGGCCCCGCCGGTATGGCCGTGGTCATCATCCGCGAGGATCTGATCCGCGACGATCTGGACCCCAAGACCCCCATCTACATGAAGTATAAGACCCATGCCGACAACGACAGCATGTACAACACCCCCAACTGCTGGGCCATCTACTGCTGCGGCAAGGTGTTCAAGTATCTGCTGAGCATCGGCGGCCTGGAGGAGATGCACAAGCGCAACATCGCCAAGGCCAAGGTCATCTATGACTTCCTGGACAGCTCCAAGCTGTTCAAGGGCGCTGTGGTGCCCGAGGATCGCAGCCTGATGAACATCCCCTTCGTCACCGGCGACAAGGATCTGGACGCCGCCGTCGTCGCCGCTTCCAAGGAAGCCGGTTTCGACAACCTGAAGGGCCACAAGTCCGTGGGCGGCCTGCGCGCCAGCGTGTACAACGCCATGCCCATCGAGGGCGCTCAGGCTCTGGTGGAGTTCCTGACCAAGTTCGAGGCGGAGCACAAGTAAAAAATATTTGTAGGGGCGGACGACTCTGTCCGCCCTTGCCTCTCCCTCTGGGAGAGGTGGCCGAGCATAGCGAGGACGGAGAGGGAAAACAATGGATGTTCTCGATTTGCTCTTATCGTTCAAAAGACGCTGCAAGCCCCTCTCAGTCACCTGCGGTGACAGCTCTCCCAAAGGGAGAGCCAAGAATCTGTCTCCCGTTACATAGCATGAAAAATGGAGCGTACCGGCACCGATACGCTCCATGAACTGTTTTATGGCCACCCCGAAAAACAGAGTGGCGTATTGTATAGTTTAGCACCGTGCCGCGCGGAATGCAAGGCCTTTTCCCCTACTTTTTCAATTTCGGCGGATGGCGGGAAAACCGGTACTTTTCCCCGCCGTATTTTGGGATATTTACGTCTTGACGACGGAAAATCATACGACTACAATGTAGCATATTTTTGTGAGCGCCGGACTTTCCGCTGGGGGAAAGCGGCGCGGAAGGGAACAGGGAACAGCGTATGAAGTATGTATTTGTCACCGGCGGCGTGGTGTCCGGACTGGGAAAGGGCATCTGTGCGGCGTCGCTGGGCCGTCTTTTGAAGCAGCGGGGTCTGCGGGTGCGGAACCAGAAATTCGACCCCTATCTGAACGTCGACCCCGGCACCATGAGCCCCTATCAGCACGGCGAAGTCTTCGTCACCGACGACGGCGCGGAAACCGACCTTGACCTGGGCCACTACGAGCGGTTCGTGGACGAGAGCCTGACGGGCCGCTGCTCTGTGTCCTCCGGCCGGGTGTACTGGGATCTTCTCAACCGGGAGCGTCAGGGCGCTTTCCTGGGCGGCACGGTGCAGATCATCCCCCACGTCACCGACGAGATCAAAAGCCATGTCTACGCCATGGAGCAGGAGGATGTGGACGTGCTGATCTGTGAGATCGGCGGCACGGTGGGCGATATCGAGAGTCAGCCCTTTCTGGAGGCCATCCGACAGGTGGCGGTGGAAAAGGGCCGGGAGAACGTGGTGTACATCCACGTGCCCCTGATCGTCCAGATCCCCGGCAGCGGCGAGCTGAAAAGCAAGCCCACCCAACACTCCGTCAAGGAGCTGCTGAGCCTGGGCATCCAGCCGGACATTCTGGTGTGCCGCAGCGACGTCCCCATTCCGGAGGACATGCGGAAGAAGATCGCCCTATTCTGCAACATCTCCGAGGATTGCGTGATCCAGAACACCACGGCGGACACGCTGTACGAGGTGCCGCTGCTGCTGCAGAAGGAGGGTCTGGACGAGATCGTGTGCCGCAAGCTGGGTCTTTCCCGCCCGGCGGCGGACATGACCCACTGGGCCGCCATGGTCAGCGATATCAAAAACGCCAGCCGGGAGGTCACCATTGCGCTGGTGGGCAAGTACGTGCAGCTTCACGACGCCTATCTCAGCGTGGAGGAATCCCTGTTCCACGCGGGAACAGCCTGCGGCGCGGTGGTGCATATCCGCTGGGTGGACTCGGAGACCGTGACGGAGGAAAACGCGGCGCAGGTGCTGTCCGGGTGCAGCGGTATTCTGGTGCCCGGCGGCTTCGGCGACCGGGGCATCGAGGGCATGATCGCCGCCGCCCGGTACGCCCGCGAGAACAACGTTCCCTATCTGGGCATCTGCCTTGGCATGCAGATCGCCGTCATTGAGTTTGCCCGCCACGTGCTGGGTTGGGCCGACGCCCACTCCACGGAGATGGCGCCCCAGACCGCCCATCCCGTCATCGACCTGATGCCGGATCAGGTGGGCGTGGCCACCAAGGGCGGCACCATGCGGCTGGGCCAGTATCCTTGCGTGCTGGCGGCGGACAGCCGTGCCCGCGCTCTGTACGGCCAGAGCGAGATCAGCGAGCGCCACCGCCACCGCTACGAGTTCAACAACGACTTCCGGGAGCGCATCACCGCCGCCGGACTGGTACCCACAGGAACCTCCCCCGACGGACGGCTGGTGGAGATCGTGGAGAACCCCGCCCACCCGTGGTTCGTGGGTGTACAGTTCCATCCGGAGTTCAAGAGCCGCCCCGACCGCCCGCACCCCCTGTTCAAGGGCTTCGTGGCGGCGGCACTGGAGAAATAAACTGGCATGAAATCTTCGATTTCATTGCCAAAGGGGGTTGCGGCCGACTGCGCGACAAAGATGCGTTGCAGATTTTGGCGGATGCTACGGCGGCATAGCCGCCGAGATCGGAGGCTATGCCGCCGGCATGTTTTCTTAACGCCCCGACGTCAGAAAAATGATTTGATTATTTCGCGTCTGCGGACGCGAACTCTGCGAGGCTTTTCCCCACATATGACGAACACCGGCTGTGGTACGCAGCCGGTGCTTTTTACACAAGTATTTTATCCGCAAACGCCGCCAATCTCTCGTCGATGCCCGGCAGCTTCACCGCCGCGCCGGCGTCGTTGGCGGTCTCCAACATGCAGAACCGGGGCGGCAGGCGGAAGGCCTTGTTCATGCACAGGGCCGAGATCAGCTGCTGGGCCACGATATCGCCGCCGGAGTAGCCGGACACAATGATGGCGTACAGATCCTTGTCGTAAAAGGGCGTGGTGCGGAACAGCGCCGTCAGCCGGTTGATGCAGGCCGTCAGGTTGGCGGCCAGCGCGTCATTATAGTTGGGGCACAGCCACAGCACGCCGTCGGCGTGGCCGATGGCGGGATATACCTCGTCCACGATGACGCCGCCGTAGAAGCACCGTCCCTCCTCACCGAAGTGCAGGCAGGTGCGGAACTCGCAGCCGTTGCAGTCGGCCACGGTGCCGTTCCGCAGGCTCACTACTTGGGCGTCCACCCGGCCCTGAAGCCGGGGCGCCATCCGCTCCCACAATGCGATGGTGTTGGAGGTCTTGCGGTTGGAGGCGTGGAGCACCATCAGGTTGGGATGCTGTCGCACCGGCGGCGTGTCCGCCAGCAGGCGTTCCACCAGTTCACCAGCGCAGGAGGTGTAGGCGGTAAGATAATCCGTGTGCCGCAGCATGGCCCGGATGTGGAAATTCTCCAGCGAGCCGGTGGCCTCGATCAGCGGCGCGCCCATAAAGGCGCAGCCTGCCTGATTGGCGGCAAACACGATCTCCCGCGCGGCGGACTTGGTGTACAGCTCGCCGTCGCCGTCCACCAGCACCGCGCCGCAGCAGCCCTCGAAAAACCGCTTGTCCTGCCGGATGGCGGACAGCATGGCGTACCAGCCCAGATTCACGCCGCCGTGCAGCAGCGAAATGGCGAACAGCACCCGCCGCCCCTCCATGGGATGCAGCTGATCCGGCCGCTGAAGCTTCATGTGGGGGCGGCCCTCCAGCGCGTGAGCCAGCACCGCCGACAGCCGGGAATTTTCCTCAACCTGAGGACAGATGACCACCAGAGGTTCCATTCCCTCCGCCTCCTTCTCAAATGATCTTCCGCAGGATATCCTGTGTCTCCGTCAGGCGGGCAAACAGCCCGTCCGGCAGCGGGATATCCTCCGTTTCCAGCCCCGTGGGGGTATAGCGGTTCTTCACGCCCATAAAGATATCGCCCAGACACACGCTGCCGTAGTGCCACTCGCCCCGCAGCGTCAGCAGTACGCTGATGGCCGCCGAGGACAGTGCCGGCGCCACATAGGGCTTGAAGCCCAGCTCCCGCATTTTCAGGTTGGCGGTCAGCGCCAGCTCCGTCAGCTCACGGGACAGTGCGTCGTCGTAGTGCTCGATGGAGTTGGCGATGACGAGACCGCTGCCGTGGGGGCCGAAGGCCCGTCCCTCCGTCAGAAAGGCGGTAAACCGTTCATCCTGCTTGGCGTAGTAGGCGGCGCGGGCGTTCATCACGCCAAGGCCGTAGCCCTGCACCTGCTGGGGCAGAAGGCCCAGACCGTCGTACACGCCGCTTTCGTCCCGGTTGGAGGCCAGCAGCGCCGCGCGGGACAGGGGATCCACCGGGTCGGAGATCACGCAGAACAGCCCGCGAAACCGGGCGTCCCGCGCTTTGCGGGCGTACAGCTCCACCAGTCCCCGGTTGGCCTCAAACTGGGCCATGCGCACGTCCTTCACGCCGCTGCCCACGGCGGGGATGCCCTTGGACGCCACGAACAGGAACGCGTCGCAGTCGAAAAGCCGCTCCTGGGGCACGATCTCCACAGGCGGCATGGCGTCATACCGCCACGGCAGCGTCACCTGATTCAGCTCGAATTCCCAGCGCTTTGTGGCGGCCTCGTTGATATCGCAGATGCCGATGGCCGACACCGTGTCGCCGCCCAGCAGCTTCAGCCCCATGGCGATGGTGCTGCCCACGTCGCCGATGGCCAGGATGTGGACGCGCTTTTTGCCCTGTGTGGGCTGCCACGCCGCCATCTCCCGCCAGCGGGGATGGTCGAAGTTCACCGCCCGCAGGCCGCGGGCGATCCACTCCGCCGCCTCGATGGGCGGAGCCTGCGTCACGGAGATGCGGCGGCTGTCCAGCCACGACACATCCTCCTCCGCCGCCGTCAGCTGGGACAGGGACACGGCGGAAAAGGCCGCCCGTCCGCTCTCCGGCCCACGGCGGAACAGAAACACCGGCTGTTCCGCCGCACCCTCCGCCGCCGTCAGCGGCAGAGGCTGGCAGGCGGCGAAGCACTGGCCGTTTTCTTCATAGTAATACATGGTGATTTCCCCCTTTTCAGCGGAACAGATTCTCCAGCCGCCGCAGCGTCTCACGATCATCCCGCAGGTAATCGGACACCGCGCCGTCCAGATTGTAGGTCATGCGTCCCTTGTCGGGGCACAGCGGCAGCACCACCGCCTCGCTGAGCCGCCGCAGCGTCAGATTGCGGGCGTAGACCCGGCGATAGGCGGTTTCCAGCGCCTCGATGATATACAGGGTATTCTCGATGCAGGTGCGGGAGAAGGTATAGGCGGCGTCCGCGCCGCACTGGCGCAGATGCTCCGGATACACGTAGGGCAGTATCAGGTTCACCGACGGCTGCAAGCCGGAGCGCTCCATGTCCGCGTGCTCCACCGTGTCGCCGCCGATAAAGGGATACAGGGTGGACTCCACGTACCATGCCCGCAGATTGGGGACAAAATACACATAGTCCACGTCACGGCCCAGCTGCTGGGCAAGATCCCGTCCCTGACCGGACAGAATGCCCACCAGCACCTCCTTGATGTCCACCTGCTGCTCTCTTGCCAGCGGATCCAGCACGCCGATACGGCGGCCTGTGTGGAGCTGGTCGTCCACCAGGATCACTGGACGGCGGAAGGAGTGCACCACCCGCATCTGGTCGGACAGCGGCGCGTAGCCGGGGAAGGCCGCGATATGCTGGGTGCGCCGGTCGGCGGCAAACACCTTGTCGGTGTGAACGGTCTTGGTCACGGTGTTGGGGATGGCGGCCCGCCGCAGCAGCTTGCCGAAGGGCACGCACATATAGGGGCCCAGCACACGGGGCTGGGTGGGCGTCATGGGCACGCCGTTGAGGGCGGTGATCTTCTCCACCAGCCGGTGCAGCACCAGCTGGGAGGAGATGGTAAAGATCAGTCGTCCCGGATACAGCGCCACCAGTCCCAGCTTGAACCGCCGCCGTGCCTGCCGGATGGCGGACAGCACCGTTTCATCGCTGCTGAAGGGCGGCTTGATGGCGGTCTCCACATTTTGCAGGAACACCACCGGGGCGCTCATATCCGCCAGCAGCAGCGAGGGATCACCGGGCCGCACCGGACGCATGCCCTGCTGCCGCAGCAGATCGTCCGCCGCCGGACTGGCCGGCGCGTCCAGCGCCGCGAACAGCGCCCACAGGCAGTCCTGCTCCATGGCCTGAGCGAACAGCTGGGTCAGCAGCAATTGCATGGATTCCTCGTCCCGACCGTACAATCCGGTGACGCACAGCAGCTTGCCGGAGGCCATGTTGCGCACCTCGTTGACCCGCACGGGGTCGCTCAGCAGCGCCAGCAGCTCACGGGTGCGGCGCTGGTCGTAGGACGCGGCGGCCAGCAGCTGGCTGCCGCTGTGGAGGGTCATGACCCGCTCGCCCCGGCGGCGCACCCCCTCGGCGGCGGCGGACGGCATGTCCAGCGTCTGCTGGAGCTGGGTCAGCAGGGCGTCGCCGCCCTCCGCCTCGGCAAAGTGCAGCGTGCCGGGGGACAGCAGCGGCTTATACTGGGGCTCCCGCAGATAGAGGCCCCGCTGATAGATATACTCCTGCACCACCGGGTCGATCAGGTGGGAGATATCCCGGTTCATGTCGATATTCTCGCGAATGCGGGTAGAGCTGATATCCTCCAGCTGGGAGGGCAATTGCAGCTGCACCACCTTGCCGGAGATCATGCCCACATCGGCGTCCATGTCCTTTTCCTCCCCATGGAGGGCGGAGACACGGCGGAACACGATGTGGTTCATGCTGTGGACGGAATCGGGGCTGGGCGGCGCCTTGTAGGAGGACGCGCCGTGGATCACGTCGGAGCCCACGATGAGGTACAGCTCACGTCCGGCGAACATGTCCTTCAGCCGCCGCAGATCGCCGGGATTGGCGATGTTGACGGGGATATTGTAGGGGAACAGATGCACATGGAATTCGTCCGCCACCGACATGGAGGCGATCCTGCGGCGGATCAGGCTGGGCTGGGTCTTTTTCGACCAGGAGAACTCGTCCACCGCCAGAAACACCTCGTACCCCATGTCCCGGATGGTGCAGGCCAGCGCCTTGTGGGACAGGGTAAAGGGGTCGAAGGTGCCGGGGAAGAAGGCCACCCTCTGCCGCTGGCGGAAGGGGAAGGGGCCGTTGTCTGTCTCGTACCGGACGATGAACTGGTACATGCGGTACAGCGCCGCCGAGCAGTACAGGTCGTTCAGCCCGCCGCCCTGATTCTCGTGCAGCAAAAACAGCAGCTTGTGGGCGCACAGGGTGAACAGCCACGCCCGCCGCTCATCGGGGAACCGGGGCGAGGAGAACAGCGTGTCGCCCAGCACGTACAGCGCCTCCTGCTGTACCGCCTCGCGGTAGGAGGCCATGCCCTTCAGCAGCAGTCCTGCCAGACGGCGGCGACGGCGATCCCATACCGCTTCCTCCTCCGGGAAACGCTGGGGGTAGGCGCGATAGGACTCCAGCGCGAAGCCCACCGTGTCCAGCGCCGAGGCCGCCACGCTGTCGGCGGAATGGCTCAAAAGCTCCGCCAGATAGTCGATGACCTCGTCCAGCTCTGCCGGAGGAAGCCACAGCATGAACGCGCCCAGATACTGTGGGATATACTTGGAAAATTCGTAGTGGCCGGATTCCAGCGCCTTGGACAGCTCCACGGCGATCTCGTTGCGCTGGTCGCTGGTGAGCCGGGGCGCAATGCCCAGCAGAGCGCGGCCCGCCCGCTGACGCACCACCACCGCCTCGCTGACACGGATCAGGTTGGCGAAGTGGGCAGCGATCTGCATGGCGCTGCCCAGACCGCAGGCGGCGTACCGGGACAGCAGCTCCACATTCACCACCTTGATCATCCACGGGGTGGCGGTTTTCAGGTTGTCCAGCAGGATATCCGAGACCTCCTCGCCGCTGAGGGCCAGCACCGCCTGCTCCGCCGGAACGCCGCACACACGGGCATACCGGTAGCGCAGCGACGGCAGTGGCAGCACGAGCTCCTCCTGCCGCAGCCGCTCCAGCGCGGCGTGGAGCGGATGACTCTCCGGCAGCGTCTGGCTGGCCCGGAAGAAGAATTGCAGCGCCGCCGCCTGCAGAGACGGCGTTTTGCCGTGGCACTGGGCCAGCGCGAAGGCGGCCACCCGCTCCGCCTGCTCCTCCGTCAGCAGCTTCAGCGGCAGATAGCACAGCGTGTCCGTCAAGGTCAGCGCCGCGCCATCGTCCTCCACGTGGGGCGACTGGTAGTGGGACAGCAGCACCGACAGGAACTGGGCCGTCTCCTGGGGCGCGCAGTTTTCCAGCGTGGCGGACACCACCAGCTTGGCGGTGAACCGGATGTGGCTGGTCTGCTGGGGCGTCAGCTTGTGGTCGGGATAAAACAGCAGGTTCAGGTATTGGGCCCACAGGGCGAACTGAGTCTGCTCCACCTCCGCCCGGCCTGCCGACGCGGGCAGCTCCTTCTTGTAGCGCAGGCTGAACTTGGCCATCACCCGGCCCATCAGCGCCGCCGCCTGACGGCGAATGTCACCCTCCGGGTGCAGCAGCAGCTCATAGAGGAAGTACACCGTCTGGATCTTCTGGTTGGCGGACAGATACGTGAAGTAGTCCTCCAGCACGCACAGATAGGTGCGCACCCGCGTCCAGTCCTTTTCGCTGCGGGCCATTTCCAGCAGGTCGGAGAACAACCCCTCGTGGCTGAGACGGCGCATCATGTTCAGGTTGTGCTCCACCGCCATCAGGCAGAAGGCCCGGTAGTACTCCTTGGGCCCCATCAGGGCGATATCCATGGCCTGCTCCGGGTCGGTGTCCCGGCCCCGCAGCGTCACGTCCACGCCGTGGGCGATCAGATATTCCTCAAAGTCCCGCAGCTTCCGGTAAACGTACTCATACCGCCGCTTTTTGGCGGCGTCCACGTTGTCCAGCTTGCTGAGGATCACGTCAAAGGCGTCCTTCAGGGAGTACAGCGCCGCCGTCTCCCGGCCGTCCTCCTCCCGCCGCTGCTTGGAGCGGAAGTCGGCGTAGATCAGCAGCATGGACTCCACCGACAGGTTGGCCAGCTCCAGATCCCACGTGGAGTGGTTGCCCGCCACCTGTCCCACCTGAGGAAGCCCCGAACGGGTCAGCCACTCGTCGGTGTAGTAGTAGTGGAGATAGGGCACCCGCTCGCCGGGCATGCAGCCGAATTTGCCGATATCGTGGCCTGCCGCCGCCGCGGAGGTCAGCGCCAAATCCACCGCCGCGCCGCCCCGCCGCAAGGCCCGGCCTGCCGTCATGGCCACGTGGTGCACCATGGCGATGTGCTGCAGGGTGCTGAAGGGCGTCAGCTCGCGGCTCAGGCGCAGCAGCTCATAGACGAAATCCTGCCGCCACACCTGCAAAAACCGCTGGTAGAAGGGGCTGCCCGCCGCCTCCTCGTCGGTGCAGAAGGCGAAGTCCATGGTCATGTCGAACCGCTGTGTCCGGCGCTCCTCCGCCAGCAGCAGCTGAACGGCCAGCAGGGCGCACAGGGCAAAATCCTCCTGCTGCTCCGTGGCCTCCCGGCGGTGCTGGGGATACAGGCGGGCGATGGCGTCGCTGAGCACATAGCCGCTCCATCCACCCTCCGGCGCAGGGAGCTCCGGCATGGCTTCAGCGGCGGCCTCGATGAGCTTTACGCAGCAGAGCCGCTGCCGCAGGGGCAGAAACTCCTCGGCGAACCGGGCCTGCGCCCAGCGCTCCGCCATGTTCGGGTCGCGGAGCCGCGTGCGGAACGCGGCGTCCCGGAACGCCTCGCTCCAGTGCTGGCGAAAAATGGCTTTATGGGTCATATTGTTCCCCCTTTCCGCCTGTTTTGGCGGCAGAATGGCATTTTTATGATATTGAAGTATAGCAATCTTGCACCGTGCTGTCAAATAAGATTCCTATAAATATTGTTTTTTTGATAAGGGTATTTCGCCCTCCGGGGCGACCTACTTTTGCCAAT
>OLPI01000361.1_pt1 | contig 43607 bp, 38 predicted proteins | sample 1672361 | NCBI WGS metagenome assembly OLPI01 (sample SAMEA3136675, study PRJEB25190) | human gut metagenome
GACAAACTGAGGGAAAAAGAGGAATAGACCATTTTACTGACGTCAGTAAAATGGTCATATGAGAATTGCGGACGATTTTTTTGACCGCAAATGGATGGAGGAGTTCTATGGCAGAAGATAAAAAGAAAGAAATCGATGTTACAGTAATAGAAGTAACAGAAGAATATCTAAAAGAAAAACTGTATAAAATTAGGGGTAAAAGGGTATTGCTTGATGCTGATTTAGCAGAGATATATGGCTATGATACGAAGGGATTTAATAGACAGGTAAAAAATAATATTGAAAAATTTGATGAAGATTTTATGTTTGAATTGACAGATGAGGAATTAGAAGATTTGCGGTACAAAAATTGTACCGCAAATATAAGTTCAAAAAGTCGTTATAATCCTCATGTATTTACAGAGCAAGGATTATATATGTTGATGACTGTCTTGAAAGGACCGTTGGCAGTTAAGCAGAGCAAGGCATTAATAAGAACCTTTAAGAAAATGAAAGATTACATTTTAGAAAATCGCGATCTTATTGGTCAGCGGGAAATACTTCAGTTAAGCATGGAAACTGCCAACAACAGAATAGAAATTAACAAAATCAACTCAGATATGATATCTCTTGAAAAGCAGATTTCAGATGTTGCAGAAGGCTTGAAGGATGTTGTGACAAAATCTGAGTTGGCTGATATGATGAACAGCTTTGTTTCAGATGATGATGAAAAGTGGCTTATGTTTAATGCAAAATTTAGTAGTGCAGATGAGGTATATGAGTCCATTTATAAGCAGGCAAAGTCGTCAATATATGTCGTTGACAATTATATTGGATTAAGAACGCTGGTACATCTTAAAAATTCTCCTACAGGAGTAAATATTATTTTATTCAGTGATAATGTTGGAAATAATAAACTTCACAACATAGAATTTATAGATTTCTGCAAGGAGTACCCAACAGTAAATTTGTCAATGAAAAAGACAGGCGGTATATTTCATGATCGATTTATCGTATTGGATTATGGAACTGCTGATGAAAGGGTTTTCTTATGCGGGGCTTCATCAAAGGATGCAGGGGCTGGAATAACCAGTATTGTTGAAGACTATGGAGTATCTAAATATACCCCGGTTATTGCCACATTGTTGAAAAATCCGACTTTGATTTTACCACAATAGAGGCGAGAGAAAGCAAGCTGTCACGGTTCCCCGTTACGATAAAAAATGCCACCATCTGAAAAAGGATTTGTGTACCCACTCCCATCCAATTTGTGCTACAATATCAATTAACAACAACGTACCATACCAAAAGGAGGACATCCAATGCTTTTTATAGAATATCCCAAATGTTCCACCTGTCAGAAAGCGAAAAAATGGCTGGATGAACATGAGATTACATATACGGATCGTCACATCGTAGAGCAGAATCCGTCCTACGAGGAATTGAAAGAATGGCATGAAAAGAGCGGTCTGCCATTAAAGAAATTTTTTAACACCAGCGGACTTTTATATAAAGAAATGAAGCTTAAGGACAGGCTTCCTGAAATGAGCGGGGACGAGCAGTTAAAGCTGCTTGCGACAAACGGAATGCTGGTAAAACGTCCATTGATCGTAGATGGAAGTACGGTAATTACCGGCTTTAAAGAAAAGGAATGGTCAGAGCACTTTTTATAAAAATAAGAATGTTGTTTTTATAAAGGGACGTGCAGGAATGGAGGATTATTATGATTATAACAATTGCCAGACAATGTGGATGTGAAGGGGACGAAGTAGGAAGAAAATTGTCAGAGATTTATGGCATCCCGTGTTATTCCAAAAAAGAACTGATCGAACTCGCAAAAGAGAAAAAAGTGTATGACAAGTATCCGTTTTATTTTGGAGAACGTCAGGTGGATGATATGATGAGCATGGTTGCGGATGATATGAATTTAAAAGTACGCGAGACACCGAAAAAGGTATTATCGGCACTGTTTGGTGATCAGCCATGCATCGTGATCGGACGGGCATCAGATTATGCATACAAAGAGCATCCGGATGCTGTACGCATTTTCCTGTGTGGGGACAAGAAAACAAGAATTGAAAAAATTGCAAAGAAACACCAGGTATCAGAGTCAAAAGCAAAAATGATCGTGGATGACACAGACCGTAGAAGAAAACAGTATCATAATTATTACTCGGGAGAAACATGGGGATTGGCGGACAATTATGATCTGTGTTTAGATGAGTGTAAACTTGGCATTGACGGCGTGGCAGCAGTTGTTTCCGCATATATTGGCCAGATAAACGGGAAAGACTGATAAAAGAATGCAGGCCTGATGTAAAATCAGGCAGAAAGTGTTGGTATATCATGGCATATTATTTAGCAGAAGGTGCGATCGTAAAAGGTGATGTCACGATCGGCGAAGATTCAGGAATATGGTATCATGCGACGGTCCGGGGCGATACGGAAAAGATCACGATCGGAAGTCGAACTAATATACAGGATAATGCAGTTCTTCATGTTGGAGCCGGGCATGCGCTTACCATTGGGGATGATGTGACGATCGGGCACAGTGCAATCGTGCACGGATGTACGGTTGGAAATAATACATTGATTGGAATGGGAGCAATTATTTTAAATGGAGCGGTGATCGGCAATAACTGTATCATTGGGGCCGGGGCGCTTGTGACACAGAATATGGAGATCCCGGATGGCAGCCTTGCATTTGGAAATCCGGCGAAGATAAAAAGAAAACTTACGGAAGAGGAGATTGCCTCAAACCGTGACAATGCCTTATTATATGTGAAAGAAGCAACAGATCAGCTGATGCAGATGTGATCAGAAATGGGGAGTACTATGGGAGAACAGGAGTTTTGGAATGGAAAAGAACGTTTCTTTTCAGACATCATAAATCGGGTGAATGATCTTTTGTCAGATGCATATCTGTTAATTACGAATAGGAACAGTCATGTTACTATGATTCCGGAAAAGACGGCGGCTTTTTTTGAGATGCAGGCGGGATATGTAAAAGATTTTTATCAGATATTACTGGATCATGTGCATCCGGATGACAGGCCGGAATATTTACAGGCAATGGAGAAACGCTTTCTGGGACAGAAACTTTCGGATGAGCTTTATATCCGTTTGAAAAATAAAGATCATTATGATATGTTTGGATTTTTCATGAGTGTGGTAAAAGAAGATGGAAACGAATATCTGTTGCATATTCTGGTCAATCAGAATGTGATCCCTGAGATTGATGCGCTGACAGATCTGTATGGACAGAAGAAGTTTGAGAAAGATGTGGAAGGATATATCAGAACCGGCAGAAAGGTGGCTGTTTTGGAGGTTGAGATCGATCACATGGCAGACATCAATATTTTATATGGGGCGAATTATACAGACCGTCTGCAGCGGGAGATCGCACACCATTTTATCTATATGATGGATGAAAATAAAGCGGTTTATCATATGAATAACTCCAATTGTGCATTTATTTTAAGGGATGCGGATCGGGTGGACGCAGGAATTTTCCTGGAGGAAGTAAGGAAAAATCTTGAGAAAAATATCACGTTAAACGGACGTCATTTTGAGTTGAAGCTCTATGCTGCAGGTCTGATGTTAGAAAATTATAGCGGAGAGACCATGACAGTGCAGAGTAAATTAGAATACACATTAGAGAAAGCGCGTTCCGCCAGAAATCATAAACTTGTGTTCTTTAATGATATCGTAAAGACAAATGGTGGTGTAAATCTGGATTTTATGAAAATCATCCATCAGTCGGTGCTGGGCGGTTGTGACGGCTTTTATGTGGAATATCAGCCAATCGTGACATCGGAAGGTGGAAAAATCGCAGGGGCGGAGGCACTGGTAAGATGGAAAAAGGAACCTTACGGGGCAGTTCCTCCGGGGCTGTTTATCGACTGGATTGAGGATAATCCGTGCATGTATGATCTTGGAAATTATGTGCTGGCAGAGGCATTGAAAAACAGTGCAGAGTTTATAAAAATTAATCCGGATTTTTTTATCAATGTAAATGTGTCTGCAAAACAGTTAGAACAAAAATCATTTCGGGATGTTGTACTTTCGCTGTTAAAAGAAAATGATTATCCGCCAAACCATCTTTGTTTAGAAATCACAGAACGCTGCAGGCAGCTTCCGATTGATGTGATCAATGAAGAAGTATGTTTTCTCCAGCAGTATGGGATCCATTTTGCGATGGATGATTACGGAACGGGAAATGCGTCTTCAAGTATCGTCTTAGGTGTGCCGATGAATGAGATCAAGATCGATATGAGCTTTATCAAAGGAATTCTGAATAATGAAAAACAGCAGATGCTGGTAAAGAATATAGTCAATTTTGCGAGATCAACAAACATGAAAAGCTGTATCGAGGGCGTGGAAGATAAATCCCTGCAGGATTATCTGAGGAGTTTCGGGGCAACCTGGTTTCAGGGATATTATTATTCCAAACCGGTTGGTGAAGAACAGTTAAAGAAACTATTACTTGAAGAGATGTACAACAAAAAGGATGCTTCCTAGTTTACAGGATGCATCCTTTTTGTCAGTATACGATTCTTATGTATTTCAATAAAAAGCAGTAAACTTTAACTTATTCTGCAATTGCATCGAGTGCCTGGGAAATATCTGCGATCAGATCCTCTTTATCCTCGAGTCCAAGGCTGATACGGACAAGTTCAGCCGGAACGCCGGCTTCTTTCAACTGCTCGTCAGTCATCTGGCGATGTGTGGAGGTTGCCGGATTCAGACAGCAGGTTCTTGCGTCAGCCACATGTGTCTCGATCGCTCCAAGTTTCAGATTCTGCATAAATGTGGATGCAGCGGCACGTCCGCCTTTTAAACCGAAGGAAACAACGCCACAGCCGCCGTTTGGCAGATATTTTTTTGCACGTTCATAATATTTATTGGAAGGAAGTCCCGGATAGTTGACATAGGCAATCTTTGGGTGCTGCTCTAAAAATTCAGCAACAGCCTGACCGTTTTCTACATGTTTTGGCATACGGACATGCAGGGACTCCAGACCGAGATTTAAAATAAAGGCACTCTGTGGGGACTGCATGCAGCCAAAGTCACGCATCAGCTGTGCAGTACATTTTGTAATGAAGGCACCTTCTTTACCGAATTTTTCTGCGTAGGTGATTCCATGATAGCTTTCATCCGGAGTACACAGTCCCGGATATTTATCAGCGTGAGCCATCCAGTCAAATTTACCGCTGTCCACGATCGCTCCGCCTAAGGCAGCTCCGTGACCATCCATATATTTGGTCGTGGAGTGGGTTACGATGTCAGCACCCCATTCAAACGGGCGGCAGTTGACCGGGGTAGGGAACGTATTGTCCATCACAAGCGGAACGCCGTGTGCATGAGCCACTTTTGCAAACAGTTCGATATCTAAAACAGTGAGTGCAGGGTTGGCAATTGTTTCGCCGAACATCAGCTTTGTATTTGGCTTAAATGCGGCATTTAACTCTTCTTCGGAAGCATCCGGGGAAACAAATGTGGTCGTGATCCCCATCTTTGCCATGGTAACGGCAAGCAGGTTGAAGGTTCCACCATAGATAGAGGAGGAAGCAACGATGTGATCGCCGCATTCGCAGATGTTGAACATGGCAAGAAAATTGGCTGCCTGTCCGGAAGAAGTCAGCATTGCAGCCGAACCGCCTTCCATAGCTGCAATCTTTGCAGCGACGATATCGTTGGTAGGATTCTGAAGGCGGCTGTAAAAATAACCGTCGGCTTCCAGGTCAAAAAGTTTTCCCATATCCTCGCTGGTACTGTATTTAAAAGTGGTAGACTGGATGATCGGCACCTGTCTCGGTTCTCCATTGCCAGGTGTGTAACCTGCCTGCACACATTTTGTCCCCATTCTGTATTCACTCATGGTAATCTAATCCTCCGTTTCTGCATTGTTTTATAAAAACAGCTGCATTAAAAATTCCTTCGCGATTCATCACATTAGTAAGAAAAAGCGCATAAAAATATCGTATCATTCATAGGAAGATTTTACAAGGGAATATCTTTTGATTTTAAAAAATTTGTGATACAGTAAGGGAGAAAAAAACTGGAACATGTCAGGTTTGAATAAAAAGAGAGAAGTGTGATTGAACTATGAAATTGCAGCCATTCCAGCCATTAAAACATTATGATAAGAAAAATCTTCCGAAGGATATCCTTGCGGGAATCATTATCATGGCAGTTTCCATTCCGATTTCCATGGGATATGCGCAGATCGCAGGGCTTCCGGCAGTTTACGGACTGTATGGCTCGGTGTTCCCGATCATTTTATTTGGATTGTTTTCCACGTCGCCGCAGTTTATTTTTGGTGTGGATGCAGCTCCGGCTGCGTTGGTTGGATCTGCTATTGTCGGGCTTGGGATAGAGGGCGGTACAAAAGAAGCCATGGCAGCAGTTCCTGTACTGACTTTTTGTGTGGCACTGTGGCTGCTGGCATTTTATTTTATGAAAGCAGGAAAACTGGTCAATTTTATCTCGGCACCGGTCATGGGGGGATTTATCACCGGAATCTGTACGACGATCATACTGATGCAGGTGCCAAAACTGATGGGCGGAACGGCAGGAGTCGGGGAACTTTTTGAACTGGCAGAGCATATCGCAGAGACTGTGAAAACAATCAATCTGCCCTCACTTGTGATCGGACTTACCGCACTTTTCATTCTTCTGGTTTCAAAAAAATTAATTCCCAAATTTCCGATGGCAGTTGCATTGATGGCAGCCGGAGCATTGATGACACGGTTTTTACCGGTCAGAGAGTGGGGCGTACAGACGCTTGCAGCAGTAGAACCCGGCATGCCAGAATGGAGCATACCGGATTTTACATCGATCGCACCGAAGGACGCAATCATCACCAGCCTGTCAGTTGCGGTTGTTATTATGGCGGAAACTTTATTGGCAGAGAACAGTTTTGCACAGAAAAACGGTCACAAGATCGATGATAATCAGGAAATTTTTGCATTTTCCATGGGCAACTTTGTGGCGGCATTTACCGGCTGCTGTCCGATCAACGGTTCAGTATCGCGCAGTGCAATGGGCGAACAGTATCAGGCAAAGACACAGCTTACCGGTATTGTGGCTGGGTTATCAATGATCATTCTTCTCCTCTGTGGAACCGGTTTTATCGGGTATCTGCCGATCCCGGTGCTGACGGCGATCGTGATCTCGGCACTGCTTGGGGCAACGGAGTTTGAACTTGCGGTCAGATTGTGGAAGGTTAGCCGGACGGAATGTTTCATTTTTATAGGAGCCTTTTTTGGTGTATTGATGCTTGGCACGATTAACGGCGTTTTGATCGGAATTATCCTTTCTTTTACAGAAATGATCATCCGTACTTCAAAACCGGCAAGGTGTTTCTTGGGAATCCAGCCCGGCCATCAGCATTTCAGGGATCTGCGGGAAGGCAGCCAGATCCATGCGGTGGAGGGAGTTGTGATCTATCGTTTCAGCAGCAATCTGTTTTTTGCAAATATCGGGGTGCTGCAGAAGGATATCGAGGAGCATATCAAAGATGACACGAAAGCAGTCATTTTGGATGCCGGAGGAATTGGAAGCCTGGATATCACAGCGGCAGACCGTCTGGAGATCCTGTACAAATCTTTGAAGGAAAAAGGAATCCGTTTCTATATGACAGAGCACATCGCAGACGTGAATGAGCAGCTTCGAAAATTAGGCCTTGGCTATCTCATCGAGGAAGGCTGTGTGCGGAGAACCATACATATCGCGTTAAAAGATATGGGAATCAACAGACCGTATCCTCTTGAGGGCGGCGTGGATAATGAGGAGCGCAGCGCATCGAGAAAACGTGCGGATAACCGTGTGCAGGAATTTGTCTGGGCGTTTGGTTCGGAAACGGAAGAAGAAATCGAAAGACAGATTGTATTGCAGATTGAGCAGTTAAAAAAGACTGGGGATGTCGAAAATCTGTTTCATGGCCGCTGGGCACACATGGAGGCACTCGATGAGGATGAGTGGCTGGAACATTTAGAGGAGCACTTAAAGGAAATCGTCAATATCTCCGGCAAGGACGAGATGACGTTAGCGGGCAAACTGGAGGCACACCGGAAAGAAGTGCATGACCGTATCGCAAAAGAACATCCGGAGTTAGCGGAGCGCTTTAAAGAGCGCAGACATCTTCTGGATGAGCATTTAAAAGAGCACAGACCGGAGGTGTATGAGCTGGTGTTAGAGCTGCGGGAGAAGAGGAAAGAGTAGAAAAAGGAACTAGTGAAAATTCATAAAGATAACAGGAAATATAAAATTATAATGACATATGTATAAACTTATGTTATCATTCATCCAAAGCATTACATTCTAGCAAAATCTACAAGGCAGACTGTGAGAAATTATATCATAGTATAAGCCGTTTTTAAAACAAGTCAAAACCACGTTAATGGCTGCATATCAATACGCGAGCTACAACGTCGGATATCAGAATTTTCAATGCTTTTAAATTACCAGCAAACAAAAGTAAAAGCAGGGAGAATTCGAAAATATCAGGCGATTCTCCCGAATAAAAGGGAGAAAACGATTATCGCGCAAAAGACAAAGAAATCGTCATCAGACAAAGCCAAAAAGATCCAGTGGCATCCTGCATTTTATGCAGCAGCGGAACTGGAACTAAAAGAAAACATCGAGGAACTTGATTTAATCTCGGAGTATCATCTGAGTAAAGAACCGATTCGTATCGATCTTCTGATCATAAAAGAAGAAAATGCAGACAAAGTGATGAAAAATGAAATCGGTCATATCATGCGAAAGTACAATGTGTTAGAATACAAAGGACCGGGAGATGAACTGTCGATAGACACCCTTTATAAAACACTTGGATATGCCTGCCTTTATAAAGAATATGGAAAAACGACCAATGAAATACCGGCAGACGAATTAACGGTATCGCTGTTCCGTGAGGCATATCCAAGGGAACTGTTTTTAGAACTGGAAAGAAAAGGATATACCTTAGAAGAAAAATATTCAGGCATTTATTACGTGAGAGGGAACATTTTATTTCCGGTGCAGATTGTGGTGAGCAGCAGGTTAAACCGCAGCCGGCACAGCAGTCTAAGAATCTTATCTGAGAATGCCGATATAGAGAATATCAGGAAGTTTTTAGAACAGACAGAAAATATGAAGACACCGCGGGAGCGGAATAATATAGATGCGGTATTACAGGCGAGTGTTAGTGCGAACTATGAAATATATCAGAAGGTAAGGAGGGCGAATGGTATGTGCGAAGCATTACGGGAATTAATGAAAGATGAAATAGAGCAGGATGTAGCGAGAGGAGAAATGCGCGGCAGAGCGGAAGGAATTGTAGATACATGTTGTGATCTAGGGTTGCCAGAAGACGCTATTTTAGAGCGGTTGCAGAAAAAACTAAATATATCATTACAGACTGCCCAGGAATATCTCCAAACCTTTGGAAAACAGATCGTAAAAAATTAACGAACGTCAGGAAAATCAAAAACATATGAAATATCAGGAAAAAGACTTAGTTAAAATAGCAAAACGGGAGAACAACACAAAAAGAAGTTATCTGGTAGTAGATCCACTGCAGGGAAAACATGTTCCGGTAGAACCTTCGAAAGCACTGAATTTATTTAAAAGTCTTGCAGAGAAGCTTCAGGGAAAATATGAAGGCGAGAGGCTGCTTTTGATCGGTTTTGCAGAAACTGCAACAGCAATCGGTGCGCAGGCTGCGATTACTCTGGGAACAAAGTATATCCAGACAACACGGGAAGTAATACCGGATGCCAGATATTTATTTTTTTCGGAAGCGCACAGCCATGCGACTGAGCAGAAATTAGTAAAAGATGATATAGACCGTGTGATAAATGATATCGACAGGATTGTATTTATAGAGGATGAGGTGACCACCGGGAATACGATCATGAATATCATTAAGATCATAACAAAAGAGTATCAGAAAAAAATAAAATTTGCAGTTGCTTCATTGTTAAATGGAATGACAGAAGAATCCTTAAAAATTTATCAGGATGAAAAAATAGAACTTCATTATCTGGTAAAAACGGATCATTCCGGATACGGTACGGTTGCGGAGCAGTATAGATGTGATGGTTTATATATTTGTGCGATACCGGAGAATCATACGCAGGAAAGCGCGGATATTGATGTGCAATCGGAGAAGAATATGCGGGAACATATCATATCGATTCCCGGATGGATGAATGCAAGACGTTTCGTTGACGCAAAACAATATGAGGCTGCATGTAAAAAACTTGCGAAAACCGTGATCACAGAGACTGTTGTGAAACAGGGTGAACGTGTACTTGTGATTGGCACGGAAGAGTTTATGTATCCGGCACTTCTGACAGGGTACGAAATCGAAAAAATGGGATGTGTTGTCCGCTGCCATTCTACGACTAGAAGTCCGATCGCGGTCAGTACCGAGGAAGAGTATCCACTGCATTGCAGATATGAACTGCGCAGCTTATATGATCCGGATCGAAAGACTTTTATTTATGATTTGGAAAACTATGACAGGGTTATCGTTATGACGGATGCAGCATTAGCGTCGTTAAAAGGATTAGAAACGCTGATTTACGCACTTCGGATGAAAAATGAAAATATAACGGTGATACGCTGGTGTTAAAGAGGGCACAGGAATAAGGGCATAATGTGAAAATAAAATTTTTCCCATACGAAATTTGTGTCTCAGCAGCAAACATGCGATGCAATGGAAAGCAGGAAAGAATGGAGACAAGATTAAATGAGAAGTTCATACCGGGATGAGGACGTGACTCTTCTGTTAAAAGATATCACCGGCATGGTGCAGCCACAGCCGACCGAAGAGAGAGAAAAACTGATACAGGCGGGAAAACATTACAGTGAAATGCTGCCGGTCGAATATGTCCCGACAGAAAAATATATGCAGGTGTACCGGGAAGCGTTGAAAAATTATGCAAAACCGGTAGCACTTGCTGTCGGAAGACTTGCAGATAAGATCATTGAAAAAAAGGGACAGGACATTGTGCTCGTCTCACTGGCTCGCGCCGGTATTCCAATCGGAATTTTAGTCAAAAGATATATTGCAAAAAAATATCAGGTCAATGTACCGCATTATTCCATTTCCATCATCCGCGGCAGAGGGATTGATGACAATGCGATGAAATATCTGTTAAGCCGGTATGAACCGGGACAGTTATTGTTCGTGGACGGATGGATCGGAAAGGGCGCGATTTTAAATGAATTAAAAAAGGATCTTGCGCAGTATGAAGGTGTGTCATCCGATATCGCAGTCATTGCCGATCCTGCTAATGTGACAGAACTGTGCGGCACACACGATGATATTTTAATACCGAGTTCCTGTCTTAACAGCACTGTGTCAGGACTGATCAGCAGGACATTCTTAAGGAGTGATATCATTGGAAAAGATGATTTCCATGGAGCCGTCTATTACGGAGAATTAAAAGATTCGGATCTGTCCTATGAATTTATCCATACGATCGAGAACGAGTTTGAGATGGATGTGGAAAAAGAAAATAAGTGTGTGGAAAGCTCTGGTATTGACGAGGTAAAACAGATTGCAAAGACATTTGATATTGATGATATCAATCTGATCAAACCGGGAATCGGAGAGGCGACAAGAGTATTGCTGCGAAGAGTTCCATGGAAGATCCTGATTGATGAGAGGTACAAGGGAGATCCTCAGCTTGGACATCTGGTGAGATTAGCTGAGGAAAAAAATGTGTCGATCCAGTATTATCCGATGAAACATTATAAATGCTGCGGTATCATTAAAAAAATGTCAGATATATAAAAAATACTGCCGGTTTCCAGGAAAATTTATGCATACGTCAGTTTGGTCTCGTCATGCCAAAGAAATTTATGTATACATCAGTCTGGTCTGTCATGCCAAAGAAATTCGTGCATACATAAGTTTAGTCTGTTATGCCAAAGACCTCTGCAAGAAATAAGATTTTTTCTGCCCAGTTATGGTGGGTTTTGTATTCGTTCATGCGTTCACCCGCAAGATTTCCGGAGACAAGCGAGTCTGATTTTTTATCCCAGTTTAAAATTGCTTTTGCATCGTTAAAATCTGATCTTGTAACCTGATAAACTTTGTTTACGACAGAAATCTGATTTGGATGAATGACTGTTTTTCCGGTAAAGCCGCAGAGTTTATCATCTTTTAGTTCCTGAATCAGGCCATTTTCCCAATTATACCCGGAATAATATTCCCATACCGGTCCGGAAACGACGTAGTCCATGCCGTAAACAGTTATGATATCAGAAAAAATATCAGCGACAGGTCTGATCAGGTGAATGGACTCGTCACAATGACGGCGGAATCCAAACATGTGACACAGATCATTTCCTCCGACACGAATATTTAAAACGAGATCTTCCACATGGGAAAGCCTGTCTTTCAGATCATACAGGATATCGATACGGTGCCGCAGGTCAATGATAGAAGAACTCTCATAGATCGGCATCATATATAATTTCCTGGAAGCCTGTTCGTTAGCCCGGATCATTTCTTCTATATAAGAGCTGGCGTTGTCAGCAGTAAATTTCGGTATGATATAACCGGTGATCACTTTTATGCTTTCCCCAAAAGCCTTCGTTAAACGTTCAATCTGGCCGGCATTGCGGACACGGATAAAGATTTTCGGAAGGTAAAAAGGATGATCCTGAAAACTTTCAAATATCTGATGGATGGAAGAGATAAGATCCTGCTCTGCTTCTGTCACATAGTTGTCATTGATCGTATCTTCAAGGCATAAAGCCAGAGAATATTTAGTTCCAAATTTTTCATGAATCACAGAGTCGGCAATCGTTTTTTTATTGGCGGGACAATAGAGCAGTGCACCGACACTGTAATAAATAATATCGTTTTTCAATTTGTAAAAATCCCCCTGAGTGTATAAAAACTCTTCAAAATATCACAAGTTTAACAACAGATTGCAAATTGAATTATAGCATTAATATAGGCAAAAAGATAGATAGATTCGATGCCGGACGTTTTCTTGAAAACAGGATGCCGGTATGCTATACTTTTAGATGATTTTTATAGAATATTGTGCTCTGTGAAACAGGGTTTTTGAGGAAAGAATAATATGAGTAACGGTGGTAAAAAGATACGGCTGTCATTTAACTCTCCGGTTATTTTGGGATTTACGCTTGCCTGTTTTATCGTACTGATTTTAGATAAAGTAACAGGCAGTGCATCCACGCTTGCACTTTTCAGTGTCTACCGGTCATCGTTGGCAAGTCCGCTCACATACATCCGGTTTTTCGGACATGTGTTAGGACATGCCAGCTGGGATCATTTCTTTGGAAATATTATGATGTTACTGGTTGTAGGACCGCTTTTGGAAGAAAAATACGGTTCGGCAAATATTCTCTTTGTGATTTTAGCGACAGCGCTGGTAACGGGTGTGATCAATTTCATATTTTTCCCACATGTCCAGCTCCTTGGGGCAAGCGGTGTTGTATTTGCGTTCATATTACTCGCATCTTTAACAAGTATTGAGGAGGAAAAAATCCCGCTGACCTTTATTCTGGTTGCGCTGATCTATATCGGGCAGCAGGTGTATGATGGTATCTTTATCAGGGATAACGTCTCGAATCTGACACATATTTTAGGAGGCATTGTCGGGTCAGGCCTTGGCTATGTGATGAACAAAAACAAAATGAACAGATATTGAAGGTGAGAATGCGCTATGTTAGAACACAAAAAGATTCGCAGCCTTGATGATTACTTTGCCGATCTAAACGGAAGACAGAGCAGAGAGGTGTATTTTTACCGGATCAATGGATACACGGAAAAAATCGGGGACTTTATAAAAAAATATTATGATACGGCAAGAAGAGCGGGTGTGGTGATCGAAGGAAAAATCCCAAATCCCGATGAGAAGAACCTTGCGTATTATTCTGAAATCATGGGGATGGATTTTCAGATGAATCCGTCATTTATATCGAATGGTTTAAAAAAATGGCTGCCGCGCATGAACGATCTGCAAAGGCAGAATGTGGCAGATTCGATCTATGACTCGCTTGATACCATGAGGCAGAATGGAAAAACAGAAAATATGCTGAAAAATGCATATATTAAGTTTATGTGCTGGCTGTACTACAAATTTGAACGGATTCTAAACCAGCTTGGGGAAAATGAACTGCCCAAGATCCTTTATGAGGGGGATATCAGTAATTACGAACTGATGCTGATATCGATCCTGTCCAATGCCGGGAGTGATGTGGTGCTGCTGCAGTATCACGGTGATGCCGGATATCTGAAATCAGATCCCGCTTCCGTTTTATCGGATGATCTGCAAATGGAGGGGATGACAGCTTTCCCGGAAGGATACTGCTTAAAGAAAGTACGGGAGGCAATACAAAATGATTTTGAAAAGGAACGGCTGTATGGAAGTCTGCCTTCTGTCAATAACTGTACCAATGCATGGATTGATGGAAAAGGATTTGAGGATATCAAAAAGAGTGTGTTGACCAGAGGAACAGATCCCCGCTTCTTTTATAACTGTTTTTACCGGATCAACGGTGCAGAGGACAAGCTGACATATGCGAACGAATTGTTTCAGCTGCAGCTTGAACTGAAAAATGCCGGGCGGAAGATGGTGATCGTAAACGGGGAGATCGAAAGACCGACACCGGATGAAATCGCAGAGATCCGGCGCAGAAATTATGCAAAAACAGATCAGCTTATCATGGATCTTTCCACGAATATAAAGTATCCGGCAAATTTAGAATTGCAAAAGATCATGCACAAAACATTTGTGGATATTCTTCTTGCAGAATCAGGCAAAGAAGGCGATAATTTAAACAGGCTCACCAGCAAGGCGGTTTACCTGTTGTGCTGGCTGAAAAGGTATCTGCCGTTTTTATTTTCCAATTGGAAGATGCCGGAGATCGGATGTTTTATCCATATGGGCGGGTGCCAGAATGAAAATGAAGCGTTGTTTCTCAGGTTTTTAGCAAGGCTGCCGGTCGATGTGGTGATCCTTTGTCCGAACAGGAATGTACCATGCCAGCTTACGGATCCGCTGTTGTATGAACTGAATTATGAGGAAAGCCTTACCATGGACAGGTACCCGGAGGAGAGTTCCCAGGTCAAAATGGGAACGGTTGCCTACCATGCGGAGAGGGAACTGGATACGTTAATGTATCAGGATACCGGCATGTACCGGAACATGCAGTATGGAAAGGCGAACATTATCAGTCTGCAGACCATGTACGAGGAGATTAAGATCCTGTGGGATCAGGAATTAAAGTACCGGCCGGATTTCAGCGTGGTCGATGGTGTCGTGAACATACCGGTCATTTTTGCAAAAGTTTCCGGAGTCAAAGACGGACATACCGCCGGCTACTGGACATCCGTAAAAGAACTGGTCACGGAAGATACAGTCGTGATAAAAAGAGCGCCTTATATAGAGCCGATGGCACCGAATCCGATGAAAATGTATGCTGCTGAATTTTTCAAAAATGGAAAACTGCAGCGGAATAAGATCAAGGCACATCCAAAATACCCGTACGGTATCCTGCGGGAAGATATTCAGGAGATGATACTTGATAAGATGCAGCTTCTGATCGATCAGAAACGGATCAAAGGAATCGGGGAAAATGGTATGGAATACACCGTGATTGCGCAGGTGTTAAATCTGCCGAAAGATATCGTAAGACTGATCCAGAAATTTGATCTTACCTGGAAAAATCCGAAACTGATCTATATCAATACATCGGAGACGGTCATTTCACTGGAAGACTCGATCCTGACAGTATTTTTGCATCTGATGGGATTTGATATTGTATTTTTTGTGCCGACGGGATATCAGAGTATTGAAAAATATTTTAACGGGCAGCTAATGGAAGAACACCAGATAGGGGAATATAAATATGATCTGCAAGTCCCTGACCTGAATAGTATTTCATTTAATAATACACGCCACACCTGGCGGGATAAATTTTTTAAGAGAGGTAATTAGAAATGGAGGAATCGTATGGGACTTGATTTTAGCAAAACAACGACTGCGGCAGCGCCGGCAGCCACAGTGGTACCGGACACAAAAGATGAGATCGCTGTTGTGGAACAGTATGACATTGTTGCCGACAGGGAAAAAATGAATTCAGAACTGGTCAATTCGGATGAGGTTGACCGGATCGTCAGTACGATTGAGGTCAACAATCTTGAGACAATCGTCACATTTGGAGCGGAGGTTGCAGAAGAAATTTCGAAAGCATCGGATGTCGTGTTAAACAGCATGAATATGTCACAGCTTGACGATACCAGCGAAATGTTAAAAACGTTAGCAAAGATCATGGATCAGTTTGATATCGATGAGATCAAAGAAAATCCGGGACTGTTTGGAAAATTATTTGGAAATATGAAAAAACAGCTCGACAAGATCCTTGCAAAATATCACACGATGGGCGAGGAAGTCGACAAGATCTATGTTCAGCTCAAAGGCTATGAATCAGAGATCAAACAGTCAAACCGTAAATTAAATACGATGTTTGAGGCAAATGTAAATTATTATCATGAACTTGTGAAATACATTCTTGCCGGAGAGCAGGCATGTAAAGAGATTGAAGATTACATTGCAAAGAGACAGCAGGATATGGCGGTTACCGGAGACGAGTCGATCCAGTTTGAACTTACCAGCTTAAATCAGGCACTGATGATGATGGAACAGCGTACACAGGATCTTCGAACAGCAGAGAATGTTGCAATGCAGTCCATTCCGATGATCAAAACGATGGAGTTCAGCAACTATAATCTGGTCAGAAAAATTAACTCCGCATTTATTGTAACACTTCCGGTATTTAAACAGGCACTTGCACAGGCAATTCTGCTGAAACGCCAGCGCATTCAGGCAGAAGCAATGTCTGCTCTGGATAAGAAGACCAACGAGATGCTGATCAAAAATGCGCAGAATACTGTGGAAGTTTCCAAGGCTACCGCTAAGATGGCATCCGGAAGCTCAATCCAGATTGAAACACTTGAGACGACCTGGAGAACGATTACCAGTGGTATTGAAGAAACGAAAAGAATTCAGGAAGACTGCAGAAAGAAACGTGTGGAAGATCAGGCAAGACTTGAGGCGATCAAGGCGGATTTCAACAGACAGTATCATATGCCGCCGGCAAACAAGTAAGTTATTTCTAATAACTATAGATTCATTTATTCTAAGGAGGGTAATACTATGCCAATTAATTTATCAAAAGGACAGAAAGTAGATTTAACAAAAGGAAATCCGGGACTGAAAAATATCATGGTTGGTCTTGGCTGGGATGTCAATGCATTTGATTCCGGTGTAGATTTTGACCTGGATGCAGCAGCATTTATGCTGGGAGCAGATGGAAAGTGCCCGACAGACAAAGAATTTGTATTTTATGGAAATCTGGCTCATCCGAGCGAGTCTGTAAAACATATGGGCGATAACTTAACCGGAGAGGGAGAAGGCGATGACGAGCAGATCCAGATCGATCTTTCCAAAGTACCGGCAAACATTGAGAGAATCGCATTTACCGTAACGATCTATGAGGCGGAGGCAAGACGCCAGAATTTTGGACAGGTATCTAATTCTTTCATTCGTCTGGTGGATGAGACAACCGGAAAAGAAATGATCCGCTATGACTTAGGAGAGGATTTCTCCATTGAGACAGCAGTCGTTGTCGGTGAATTATACAGACATAACGGCGAATGGAAATTTAATGCGATCGGAAGCGGCTTCCAGGGCGGACTCGCAGCACTTTGCGGACACTATGGAATTGAAGTGGCATAAGAGGAGTAAAATCCTCTGCTCACCAGAGGGTTCGCATTTTGCTCCGCAAAACAAGGAGTAAAATCCTCTGCTCACCAGGGGGTTCGCATTTTGCTCCGCAAAACAAGGAGGATTATAATGTCAATTAGTTTACAGAAAGGACAGAAGGTCAGTCTGTCAAAAGATAACGCAGGATTGTCAAAGATTATTGTCGGTCTTGGATGGGATGAAGTGCAGCAGTCTTCATCCGGAGGTGGATTCTTAAGTGCTTTATTCGGGGGCGGATCAAAGCAGCAGCCGATCGACTGTGATGCATCCGCACTGATGTTAAAGAATGGAAAACTGGTGGATAAATCAGACATCGTTTATTTTGGTAATTTGCACCATAAATCAGGTACCGTAAATCATCAGGGAGACAACCTGACAGGAGCCGGTGATGGAGATGACGAGCAGATCGTGATCGACCTTGCAAAAGTACCACAGGAGTATGACAAAATCGTAATCGTTGTAAATATTTATCAGGCGGTTCAGAGACATCAGCATTTTGGCATGATTGAGAATGCATTCATCCGTTTAGTTGATGCAAGAAACAATAATGAAATGTGCAAGTACAACCTGACTGAAAATTATTCCGGTATGACGGCAATGATATTTGGAGAAGTGTACAGACATAACGGAGAATGGAAGTTCAGCGCTGTTGGCCAGGGTACAAATGCCCCGGGACTGGGAGAACTGAGCAGAAGATTTGTATAAAAAAGATTGATACATTAGAGGAGGTTAACTACCCAAAATGAGTAACATAAATAAAGAAGAGCTTATGAGAGGTCTGTCAGACTCACAAGTAAACAAGAGCAAACAGGATTTTGGAACAAACGCTCTTGCAAAAAAAGAGACAGAATCACTGTGGTCGATGTTCATCGGAGCATTTGATGACATTTGGATCAAAGTATTATGTGCAGCACTGGTCATGAAAATCGTCATTTCTGTTATCGGTGTGTTTGTACCGGCATTAGCAGGAGAAAACGATGTTGTTGAGATTATAAGTATTGTTTTAGCAATCGCACTGGCAACCGGATTCAGTACATTATCCGAGTACCGCAACAGTTCCAGAAGTGAGGCATTACAAGAAGAATACAACAAGACTTATGCAAAAGTCATGAGAAATGGAAAACTGGTCAATATCCTTACCAGTGAGATTGTAAAAGGTGATACGATCCTCGTTCAGGCTGGTGATAAGGTACCGACCGACGGTGTGTTATTTGAAGGACACATCAAAGTTTCACAGGCTGCATTAAACGGTGAGTCAAGAGATGAGAATAAAACGGCTGCTGATAATCTTGATGAAGCGGAATCTACAGATTATGCATCTGCAAACAAAGTATTTATGGGATCAGTAGTGACCTCGGGTGAAGGGTATATGGTTGCAACCGTCATCGGTGATGCATCCGAGCTTGGAAAGATCAACAAGGCTCTGACGGATGATAATGAAGAGGACGAGAGAAAAGATACTTCAAGCCTGAAACTGGAAGTGGTAGCTGCCGGTATCGGTAAACTTGGTGTGTCCGCGGCTGCCATTGCAGGCGTATTAGATGTTGTACTGAACCTGATCCGTACGGATGAACCAATCACAGTTGTTTATGTTCTGCTTTTGGTTGCAGAGGCAGTTATGTTGATGGCATCTATCGTTATCATGGCAGTGCCGGAAGGTCTTCCGATGATGAACAGTCTGGTGCAGTCCATGAACACAGAGTCCATGTACAAGAAAAATATTCTTGTCAGCCACAAGGCAGCATTTTCTGATTCTGCGTATATGAATGTTTTATTCAGTGATAAAACAGGAACGATCACACAGGGTAACTTATCTTTGGTAGAATTTATCACCGGTGACGGTAAGATCGCAGAGAACATTCCGAATCAGGAATTTATCGAGGCGATTACATTAAACAATCTTGCAAAAGTATCCGAGGGTAAACCAATCGGAAGTAATAACATGGACAGAGCCCTTTTGGGATATGCCCTAGAGCATGGTTATGATGATTCGAAAAACGATCCGGATAAAGTCGCTGACATCAGCGGATTTGATTCGGAAAAGAAATGCGCTACCGTTACATTGAAAAACGGACTGGTTTACTGGAAAGGTGCAACCGAAAACATCATTGATAAAGTAACACATTATATGCTTCCATCCGGTGAAGAAAAAGAATTTACTGCAGCAGATAAAAAAGCTGTGGAAGATCAGATGCTCGCCCAGGCAAAGAGAACGATGAAATTGCTTTCTGTTGCCAAAATCGCAGATGGAAAAACAGTTCTGATGGCAGTGCTCTGCTTAAGAGATAACGTAAGAACCGATGCGGTTGAGACCGTTGAGATTTTAAACAATGCCGGTATCCAGGTTGTCATGGTAACCGGTGATGCGGAGGAAACAGCAGTTGCCATCGCAAAGGAAGCTGGTATCTTAAAAGACGAGCAGAACGATGTTGTTCTCACACATGAAGAGTTAGAGCAGATGTCAGATGAAGAGTTAAAGAAAAAACTTCCGAATCTCCGCGTGGTGAGCAGGGCAAAACCGCTTGATAAAAAGAGACTTGTTTCTATTTCACAGCAGCTTGATAATGTCTGCGGTATGACCGGAGACGGTGTTAATGATGCACCGGCATTAAAACAGGCAGATATCGGATTTGCCATGGGAGACGGTACAGCAGTTGCCCAGGAGGCAGGTGACGTTGTCATCTTAAATAACAGTTTGACTTCCATTAAGGACTGCGTATTGAACAGTAGAACAATGTCAAAATCAGTTGGTAAATTCTTAATCTTCCAGCTGACCGTCAATATCAGTACCTTGTTGATGAACATTATTGCGCCGATCCTGGGATGGACCGAGCCATTCTCCATTGTCCAGATTTTATGGATCAATCTGATCATGGATACTTTGGCAGCCATGGCATTTGGCGGAGAGCCGATTCTCGACCGATACATGAATGAAAAACCGGCACTCAGAAAAGATAACATTTTAACAACTTATATTAAATCTGCAATCGGAACAAGCTCTGTATTTATCACACTTGGCTCCATCCTGATTCTGGAAAACATTGGTGGGATTACAGATTTTGTAACACCGGCAGGCTGCGCGGATCCGGAATTATATGAAAAAACATTTATGTTTGCTTTTTTCATTTATTCAATCATTTTTAACAGCTTAAATACCAGATCTGAGAGATTTAATGTATTTGAACACATTGAAGAGAACAAGAATTTTATCATTGTTATGGGTGTGATCTTTATACTTCAGACCATCATCATTGAGATTGGTGGTCAGGTATTCAGCACAACGACATTGAATGCAAAAGCATTATTTGTTTCCATGCTGTTAGCAGTGCTCATTATCCCGGTTGATATGGTAAGAAAAGCCATTGTTTCGAAAAAATGATCGCCTTTCATACCGATTTGGATAATACACTCATCTATTCCTATAAACATGACATCGGGCCGCAGAAGCGAAATGTGGAACTCTATCAGGGAAGAGAAATATCCTGCATCACAGAGGAAACATATCATCTCCTGCAGCTCGTAAAAAATGAAATGCTCATTGTTCCAACGACCACTAGGACGTTGGAACAATATCAGCGCATTGATCTGGGAATCGGACCATTTCCATATGCATTGGTCTGCAACGGTGGTGTCCTTCTGGTAAATGGTGTGCCGGATGAAGCATGGTATCAGGACTCCCTGCATCTGGTGTCGGATAGCAGGGAAGAAATGAACCTTGCCATGGAACTGTTAGAGCGGGAACCACGCAGAAAATTTGAACTCCGATACATTGAAAAGCTGTTTATCTTTACAAAATGCAATGATCCCGAAACAGTTGTAAATGATTTAAAAACATCTCTCGATACAAAATATGTAGATGTCTTTTCCAACGGTGAAAAAGTATATGTAGTACCGCAAACTCTGAATAAAGGAACGGCAGTAGACCGACTCAGAGAAAAACTAAAACCAGAGTTCGTAATTGCCGCCGGAGACAGCACCTTTGATATCCCCATGCTATTGACCGCCGACCGCGGACTTGTCCCATCTGGATTCACACAAAAATATGAAATCCCGAAAACATCCGGAGCCCGGAAAAAAATAGATGAAATGACATCGAAAAAAATATTTTCCGATGCCCTATTAGAAAAAGTTCTAAAAATAAAAACGGAGTCTGTTGCAGCAGGTATTATTCATACAGGATAATACCACTTGCAACAGACTCCGTTTTTGGTATGTGAGGTAAAGTGCCAGCCACTAATCCATACTCACACTGATTCCGCCCTTCCTCTCCGAAGGCTGAATAATCACTGTAACCGGACAATTCCCATGCCACTCAAACTGGTAAGACTCCCCGGAAGTCTGTCCGATAAACGTTTTCCACGAAATATCAGCCGTCACCTGCGGATCACAATGTCCATTTCCAACCCAGCATACAACAGCGTCAGGATCAACAGAGATCGTATCCTGAGACATCACATTGCTTAAAACGATCGGGTTGCCGTCACAAAGCACAGCAACATATGCATCTTTTCCACGTGCAATCAGAGTGGAAGTTGCAAGACCTTTCTGGGAAAGCACACCGACACCGATAAAACGGACACTGTAATCACAATCCTGGGAGAAAGCGAGAATATTTTCGGATTCCACTGAGATAGTTTCCCCCTGCTCTAAGTGATAGACCACAACATGCTGACCATAATTTGCGTAATATGTAACAGAATCACCATTTAAAGTTACCTTCATAAGTGGGAGATTTTCTCCGGTCACTCTTCGTGCAAGCTGACCAAGCAGAGCCTGCCCGATATTATTCTGCGGTCCAAGCAAGACTTTTTCAAATTTGTAATTCTTTCCACCGGCATTTTCTCCGGCGATAAATGCACCTGCTTTTGTAAAGAGTACATCACTGCCAGTGCAGGTAACCTTTAAAGTAAGTTCGTTTACTGTTTCAAATGTTAACATAACAAATTTCCTCCAAAATCTAATCCTTTGTTTAAATAACCTGAACGCCGTACAAACCGCACAGTCCTGCGAGATCTTTTGCCACGCCGTTTCCGATGGCATTAAATTTCCATGCGCCGTTATGCAGATACAGTTCACCGATCATCATGGATGTCACGTTCGTATAGTATTCATCCATTTTAAAGCTGACCAGCTCGGTGCCGGCAGGATCCATAATACGGATATACGCATCCTCAAGCATTCCGAAATTCAGATTTTTTTCAAATGCTTCATTGATCGTCAGCACAAATACGATTCTGGCAACGGATGGATCTAATCTGGTAAAATCCACGGAAATGATCTCGCGGTCTGCGCCGCCGTCAGCGTGGAAAACCGTGCTGTGATCCGGGCTTTCGGTCTGCCCGTAAAAGACAAACCAGGAATCACCGATCACTTTACCGGATGAGCCGAGCAAAAATGCGGATACATCCACATCACAGGCAGGATTTTTGACATTCCATCCAAGACATGCCTTTATGGAAGTGAGCTTCCCGGAATTCTCCAGCGGTGTTTTCTGACCTTTTTGCACCATATGTACCAGTGGAGGTAAAGGTTTTGACGCCGGTGTGGATGCGTTTGATACTGCCTGAGATGACGTGTGGTTGATCGAAGTGATGGTTCGTGTTGTTTTTGCCCCCTCAACTTTGCGTTCGTTGATGGAAAGAACGGTCTGTCTGGTGACGGGAGCAGAGGATCTCATTGGAATATCTACCATAATAAAAAACCCCTTATCGTTTAGTAAAATAATAGAATGTACGCTCCGCGGGCAATCTATTGTTATGAATTAATAAGTCTCTGGATTTCATTTTAAGTGATTCTGATAGAGGTGTCAAATTGCGAAATGTTGACATATAAGTCAACAAAAACATCGGTTGCAAAGGTTTCATCAAAAGGAAAAATCGTTGCAGTAGCGCCGGGAAGCTGTAAGATTTCCGTAAAATCACAAGGTGTAACCAGCAATATAACTGTTATTGTACTCCCGAATAAAGTAAAGACGGTAGCATCTGATTTTTCATCTGCAAACATTATACAGTTAAAGAAGGGGACAACGTATAAGTTCCGCGTTCGTGGATTTGTGAAATCAGGTTCTAAAAAATATTATGGCGAATTCGGAAAAACATATAAACTGAAGACAAATAAGTAATTATTGATCGAAAAACAGGAAATAGAAATCAAACATTTTATATGAGAAATAAGTTAGGGAGGTCGGATGGGCTTCCCTAATTTTTTTGATCGGATTTATTTGGAAATTATAGAAGATCCTTGTTATAATACAACAGGTAAGCAGAACAAACAGCTTCTATGGCATACAGGAATTTGAGATACAAATAATGGAATGTATGTTTGACAGATCATTTTATTATGATGAATAAAAATGCAGGAATGGAGAATATTTATGGCACAACATGAAAAATTTTATTTAAATGGTACCTGGCAGTTAAAAAAAGCGGATGAAACACTGCTCTGCCCGGTGGAGATTCCGGGTTCAGTACTTTCCGGACTGACAGAACACGGTTTACTTGAAGATCCATTTTACCGGATGAATGAGTACCCGACAAGAGAGCTGCTGAAAAATGATTTTATTTTTTCAAGGGAATTTGAACTGAAAAAAGAAGAGGGAAGAGTGTATGCACTCTGCTGTGACGGAATCGACACGGTGGCAGATATTTTTATCAACGGCATGCTGATAAAGCATGTGGATAACATGCACCTTCGTTACCGGATTCTGTGCACAAATGTCCTGAAAAATGGGACAAACAATATCACAGTGAAAATCCATTCTGCAATCGCATATGTAAACGAACATGTGCCGGCAGCGGGAAAAGAGATTCATTACACGGCATGCGGTGCGATGGAAGGAAATCAGTATATCCGGAAAGCACATTCCATGTTTGGCTGGGACTGGGGTCCACAGTTACCGGATATGGGGATCTGGCGTGATATTTTTATTGACAGCTATGAGAAGGCAGAACTGTCTGATCTGCATATCAGACAGGAACACATAGATGGAAAAGTTTTTCTGTCGGCAGAAACAAAAGTGATGTTGCCGGAAAAGGCACAGGACGGTGAAATTGCGGAAGCTGAGTATCTGGTATTGCCACAGAGTGCGGAAAGTAATGCCCGGATATTGAAAGAAAGTGTGGGAAACAATGATTCGACACTGGCAGAGAATGCAGATAATCTTGAGGTAAAAATCACGCTGCAGACACCGGATGGAAAACAGATTTCTTTTTCGGATGGAAAATGTCTGGTTGAAGATCCGAAACTCTGGTGGCCGAACGGATACGGTGCACAGCCGCTTTATACGGTGCGTGCGGAACTTTTTCTGGGCGGAGAATTTCTGGATGCAAAAGAACTGCGCATTGGTCTGCGCACATTGACGGTCAGCCAGGAAAAGGATGCATGGGGCGAGGAATTTGCTTTTTGCATCAATGGGGTAAAGATTTTTGCAAAAGGTGCAGACTATATTCCGGAAGACTGTATTTATTCAAAAATTACTCCGGAGCGCATTTATGAGTTGTTAGATACGGCAGTGGCATGTCATTTTAACTGCATCCGCATCTGGGGCGGCGGTTATTATCCGGCGGATGTTTTCTATGATTACTGTGATGAACATGGTCTGATCGTATGGCAGGATTTTATGTATGCCTGCAATGTCTATGAGCTGACGGAGAAACTGCGGGAGAGCATTATAGAAGAAACGAAGGATAATGCGGGAAGGTTGAGACATCATGCAAGTCTTGGACTCTGGTGCGGTAACAATGAGATGGAATCAGCATGGGACCACTGGGGCGGTTTTAATGATCATTCGGATACGTTAAAACAGGATTACCTGACCATGTTTGAAAAACTGATCCCGGAAGCCTTAAAGAGCGAGGATGATGTGACGTTTTACTGGCCGTCGTCTCCGTCATCCGGCGGTAATTTTAAAGACCCGGACAGTGATGATGTCGGGGATCGTCATTACTGGGATGTATGGCATGGAGAAAAGCCGTTTTCCGACTATGAAAATTACTATTTCAGATTCTGTTCGGAATTTGGATTCCAGTCGTTTCCATGCAAAAAGACGATCGACACATTTACCCTGCCTAAGGATCGCAATATCTTTTCAGAAGTTATGGAAAGTCATCAGAAAAACGGTTCTGCAAATGCGAAGATCCTGCATTACATTGCGGAGAACTTTTTATATCCAAAAGATTTTGAGAGTCTGATCTATATCAGCCAGGTGCTGCAGGCGATCGCAATCAAGAGCGGTGTGGAGCACTGGCGCAGAAACAGGGGACGCTGCATGGGTGCAATTTACTGGCAGTTGAACGATAACTGGCCGGTCGCATCCTGGGCAAGTATCGATTACTTTGGAAGATGGAAAGCGCTGCAGTATTTTTCGAGACATTTTTATGCGGATGTGCTCGGAAGTTTAAAGGTATCTGCGGATGCTGTTTATACGCCTTATCTGCAAAATGAGACGATGCAGGAGGTGTCGTCTGATGTCACGGTTTTTGTGAAAAATATGCGTGGGGAAGTGCTGTTTGAAACTTCACAGCGCACAGAGTGTGCACCATTGTCCGTGGAAGCCATGGAACCGGTATCTTTGAAAGAAGTGATAGAGGGCAGAGAAAGAGAGGTCTTTGTGGAGGCGGTATTTACACATTCTGATGGAACTGTGAGCTGCCAGGTGGAAATGCCAAAACCGTATAAACATATGCAGATCGAAAAAGCAGAGATCACGTTCGATGCAAAAAGAGAGGGAAATCTGTTGACACTGCAGTTAAAATCAGATGTTCCGGCATTTTTTGTCTCGGTGGAGAGCGATGTGGATCTGGTCTGGTCGGATAATTTTATGCATCTGACCGGAAAGGAACCTTATGAGATTACGGCTATTCTGCCGGAGTGCGTGGAAGGCATGCCTAAGATCTGGGTACGGTCACTGTGCGATTCGTGGGTTACGGATTATTCGCAAGCTTGACACCTGTTGTCAGGCTGTGAGCCAGAAACTAAAGTATGTGAGGTGTTACTGTTCACTCGCAAGCTTGACACTTGCTGTCAAGCTGTGCGCCAAAGACTATATCATGCCAGATTACAGCCCCATGCATCGAAGATGCATTTAAAATAGGCTGTAATCGTTACTGCTCACACAGTATGTGTGAACAGTAACTGTGAGGTTACAGAAGAATCACTCCAAAACAGAATGACTTTACACCACCCGATACAAGTGCTATCATAAAAATAGTTAGAAACAACTAACAAATGAGAAGCATTTTTAAGAAGGTGGAATCCTATGAAAGTATATTGTTTTGGTGAGAAAGAAAAACCGGTTATTTTTCTTTTCCCCGGGACCTGTTGTCACTGGAAGGGCAATTTTGGAAAAGTAATAGAGCCGTTGGAAGAATATTTTAGGGTGGCATGCGTTTCCTATGACGGGTTTGATGAGACGGAACAGACAGAGTTTCCGACGATGACGGAGGAAACGGAAAAAATTGAACAGTATATAAAGAAAGAATTTGGCGGACATATCTGTGCCGCATATGGCTGTTCACTGGGCGGTTCTTTTGTCGGACTGCTTGCAGCACGCGGAAATATCCACATGGAGTATGGTATTTTAGGTGGTTCCGATTTAGACCAGTCGGGAAAGTTTTTGGCAAAGCTGATGACGAAACTGATGATGCCGGTTTTTTATCCGTTTATCGCGAATGGTGAGATGAAAATTCCTTTCATGAAAAAGAAAATGGACAAGATGCTGGCGGAGGACAATGGCTATATCAGAGCGTTTATGGATATGATAAAGACGCCGGATGTCGATATGAGCCATATTACAAAAAGAAGCGTCGAAAATCAGTTTTACTCGGACCTTATCACACCGCTGCCGGATCAGATCGACCCGTCCGGAACGCAGATACATATTTTATATGCCCTTAATATGGGTGAAAAATATCGTGCGCGTTACAAAAAACATTTTGCAGGACCGATCCTGCATGAACTGGATCTGCAGCACGAAGAACTGCTTGCGGTTTATCCGGATGATTGGGTAAAAGTGATCGCGGAGATCTGTAACAGAAAACAGGGAGATTGTGCGGCAAGATTTAAAATTAAGGGAAGCTGATGAAGTGGGGAAAGTTGAATCATCAGAGAAAACAAGAAGAGAAAGTGAGAAAGAGTCTCAATTTTTCTTCTTGTTTTTTTAATTGATGTTCGGTATACTGAACGATAGTTAGACAAAACTAATAATAGTGTAAATCATGCAGACTCCGGAACCGGAAAGTTGCTACCTTTCCTGCTCCGGTGGGATTGCCTGCAAACGAAGAAAAAGGAGACAGCGGGAATGAATTATTTAGAGATTGAAAAAGTAATTGGAAGGGAGATTTTAGACTCCAGAGGTAATCCTACCGTGGAAGCTGAAGTATATTTAGTGGACGGTACCATTGGAAGGGGAATGGCACCAAGCGGTGCGTCGACCGGAGAATTTGAGGCATTAGAGCTTCGCGACGGCGATAAGTCAAGATATCTTGGCAAAGGTGTTACCAAGGCAGTTGAAAATATTAATACAATGATCAACGATGCGATCGTCGGAATGGATGCCAGCGACATTTATGCAGTGGATGCAGCGATGATCGCAGCGGACGGAACAAAGGATAAATCAAAACTGGGAGCAAATGCGATCTTAGCAGTGTCGATTGCAGCGGCACGCGCAGCTTCCATCTCACTGGATATTCCACTTTACCGTTTCTTAGGCGGCATCTTGGGCAACCGTCTGCCGGTTCCGATGATGAATATTTTAAATGGTGGTGCTCATGCGGCAAACACAGTAGATGTGCAGGAGTTCATGATCATGCCGGTCGGTGCACCGAGTTTTAAAGAGGCACTCCGCTGGTGTGCAGAGGTGTTCCATGCGCTTGCAGCTCTGTTAAAGAGCAAGGGACTTGCAACCTCTGTTGGTGATGAGGGTGGTTTTGCACCGGATCTTGCATCCGATGAAGAAGCAATCCAGTACATATTAGATGCTGTGAAAAACGCAGGATATGAGCCGGGCAGAGATTTCCGGATCGCCATGGATGCAGCTTCCTCTGAGTGGAAGAGCGAAAAAGGAAAAGGATTCTACAAACTTCCGAAGGCAGGCACCGAGTTTACTTCCGCAGAGCTGATCGAACACTGGAAGAAACTGGTTGAAAAATACCCGATCATTTCCATCGAGGATGCACTTGACGAGGAAGACTGGGAAGGCTGGAAACTTCTGACCAAAGAACTTGGTGATAAGGTACAGCTTGTCGGAGACGATTTGTTTGTAACCAATACGGAGCGCCTGAAAAAAGGTATCGACAACGGCTGCGGCAATGCCATTTTGATCAAGTTAAATCAGATTGGTTCCGTATCCGAGACTTTAGAGGCAATCAAGATGGCTCACAAAGCAAGTTATACGGCAATTTCTTCCCACCGTTCCGGCGAGACGGAAGACACCACGATTGCAGATCTTGCAGTGGCATTAAATACCTGCCAGATCAAGACCGGTGCACCGAGCAGAACTGAGCGTGTTGCAAAATACAACCAGCTTCTCCGCATAGAGGAAGAACTTGGAAATGCAGCAGTGTATCCGGGAATGGGTGCATTTAATGTAAAATAAGGAATTTACGCACATTATAGTTTATTTTCTCCTCTATCTCATGGAAAGAACGCGAAAGGTCAGGGATGGCTTTTGGCGTTCTTTTTATGCAGGCAGGGCTGACCGAGGACATTGTGCAAAAAATCTCGGACGAAAAGGATGATCCGGTGTGGATGCGTGAGTTCCGGATGAAATCACTGCAGATTTACAGACAGATGCAGATCCCGGACTGGGGACCGCCGATCGACGGGCTGGACATGGACCATATTGAGACTTATGTGCGCCCGAAAACGAAGGTGCGCGGAAAATGGTCTGAGGTGCCGGGAGAAATCAAAGACACATTCGAACGCCTTGGAATCCCGGAGGCAGAACGGAAATCGTTAGCCGGTGTCGGAGCGCAGTACGATTCTGAGATGGTCTACCACCATGTGAAAGCGGAAGTGGAGGCACAGGGCGTCGTATACAGTGATATCGAGAGCGGCATGAAAGGCGAATATGCCGATATGATCCGCAAGCATTTTATGAAACTGGTCAAACCGAACGACCATAAATTTGCGGCACTGCACGGAGCTGTCTGGTCCGGCGGTTCATTTGTCTATGTGCCGCCCGGAGTGTCCTTAGATTTCCCACTGCAGTCGTATTTCAGACTGAATGCGCCGGGAGCAGGACAGTTTGAGCATACGCTGATCATTGTGGATGAGGGAGCGTATCTGCATTTTATCGAGGGCTGTTCCGCACCGCGTTATAACGTGGCAAATCTGCACGCAGGATGTGTGGAATTATTTGTCCATAAAAATGCGAAACTGCGCTATTCCACGATCGAAAACTGGTCAAAAAATATGTACAACTTAAACACAAAACGTGCGTTAGTCGAGGAGGGCGGAACGATCGAGTGGGTGTCCGGCTCTTTTGGCTCCCACACTTCTTACCTGTATCCGATGAGCATTTTAAATGGAAAAGGTGCACACATGGAATTTACCGGGATCACATTTGCCGGAAAAGGACAGAACCTTGACACCGGGGCAAAAGTTGTGCAGAATGCGCCGGATACTTCTTCCTATATCAATACGAAATCAATCTCAAAAGACGGAGGTGTCAGCACGTTCCGCAGCTCTGTGGTCATTGGAAAAGATGCAAAAAACAGCAAGGCGGCCGTATCCTGTGAATCGTTGATGCTAGACGGCATTTCAAGGTCGGATACAATCCCTGCAATGGATATCAAAACCTCTATGGCGGATGTCGGACATGAGGCAAAGATCGGCAGGATCAGCGATGATGCCGTATTTTATCTGATGTCGCACGGGATCAGTGAGCAGGAGGCACGCTCCATGATCGTCAGCGGATTTGCAGATGATGTATCGAAGAAACTGCCGCTTGAATATGCACTGGAAATGAATAATCTGATCCAGCTGGAGATGGAAGGGAGCATAGGCTGATGGAAAAAGAATTGATCATAAACAGGCTTCCGGCAAAGACGTGGAACTATCTTAAAATGAATGAAACACATGTTACGGCAGAGACGGAAAGTATCCCGTGTACTTCCGAAATCTGGTGCGTGGAGAAAAACAATGCAGAGGATGCAAAGGAAAATATTCGCACGGAATTGCCGGACGGTGTGGGCTGGGAGAAAAGAATGCTGAAAAAAGATATCAAAACCGGAATGGGTAATCAGATGTCAGAACTGAACGGTCAGGATACGGCAGATACACTTACAATCGAAGAAAATGTACATGTGGGATGTTCAGTCGTATTTTCGTACCGGTATGATGCAGGAAAAAATTATGGTAACCGCATGCAGATCACAGCCGGAAAAAACAGCGAGATAGAAGTCATTTTCTTATTTACAGCGGAATCAAATAGCAGTGAAACGGTGATGCACCAGTTGCTTGTCGATGCGAAAGAGGGGGCAAAAGTAAAAATATACACTGCACAGCTTTTGGGTAAAAATGCATGTGCAATGCTTGATATCGGAGGTGCATGCGAAAAAGATGCGTCGGTGGAACTGCTCCAGATCCAGCTTGGTGCAGAAAAGTTATATGCGGGCTGCCTGATGGAGCTTGACGGCGCGCACAGTTCATTTACGGCAGACATCGGATATTTTGCAGATGGAAATGACCGCTATGACATGAACTATGAGGCACGCCATGTCGGGAAAAAGACAGAAAGCCGGATGGATGCAGATGGTATTTTAAAAGACAGTGCCAAAAAACTGTTCCGTGGGACGATTGATTTTATCGCGGGATGTGCCGGTGCGAAAGGTGCGGAGAGTGAGGATATGCTTTTGATCGATGAAAATGTGGAAAACCAGACGATTCCGCTGATCCTTTGTGGAGAGGAAGACGTGGAGGGAAGCCACGGCGCGACGATCGGAAGGCTCGACGAGCAGATGTTGTTCTATCTTGGAAGCAGAGGATTTGACCAGGAGGAGGCAAAGCGTCTTGTCGCAAGGGCAAGGATCGACGCACTCTGCGCTTTAATCCCGTCGGAGGAGATACAAAAAGAAATCCAGATGTTACTTGACCACACAACTGGTGTGAACAGTAGCATCCCGTTATTTATGGAGGATGAGACAGATGCCTGGTTATAAAAAAGATTTTCCACTGTTAAAAGGCAACGATCTGGTCTATCTGGATAATGCAGCGACCGCACAGCGGCCTATGCAGGTGCTTTTGGCAGAACAGGAATTTTATGAAAAATACAATGCAAATCCGTTGCGGGGACTGTATGCACTCGGTCTTGCGGCGACGGAACAGTATGAGCTTGCAAGGGAAAAAGTGCGCGGCTTTATTCATGCAAAAAGTGAAAAAGAAATTATTTTTACAAGAAATACGACGGAGAGCATCAATCTCGCAGCATACAGCTATGGACTTTCCCATTTAAAACCGGGGGATGAGATTCTTGTCACGATCATGGAACACCACAGCAATCTGCTCCCGTGGCAGATGGTGGCACGACAGACGGGGGCAAAACTGGTCTATCTGGACTGTGAGCAGGACGGAAGTTTTTCGGATGAGGCGATTTCAAATGCTATCAGTGAAAAGACAAAATTCGCAGCGATAGGACTGGTTTCCAATGTCCTCGGCAGACGAAATCCGGTCGAAAAAATTATAAAGCTGGTGCATGAAAAGGGCGGTGTGGTGCTGGTGGATGCCGCACAGGCGGTTTTGCATGAAACGGTGGACGTCACGGCGTTGGATGCAGATTTTCTGGCATTTTCCGGCCACAAAATGATGGCGCCGATGGGAATAGGTGTGCTTTACGGAAAAGAGGCACTGTTAGAGGTAATGCCGCCATTTCTGACCGGCGGGGAGATGATCGAATCGGTGACAAGAGAGGATGCAGCTTACGCCGGACTGCCACATAAATTTGAGGCGGGAACGGTCAATGGAGCCGGAGCCGTCGGACTTGCCGCCGCGATTGATTATATGAATGGGATCGGCATGGATGCGATCCAAAAGAGAGAGGCAGAGCTCACGAAAATGCTGTTTGACAGCATGAGCAAGATCCCTTATGTGCACATTTTAGGAAGTAAAAAGCCGGAGGAACATGGCGGTATCTTAAGCTTTGTGATAGACGGTGTACACCCGCACGACATTGCTTCCATTTTAGATGATAGTCAGATTGCAGTTCGCGCAGGACACCACTGTGCACAGCCGCTGTTAAAACATTTAGGAGTGATGGTGTCCGTGCGTGCCAGTCTGGCATTTTATAATGACAAAAAAGATATCGAACGTTTCTTAGAATGTCTTGCAGGCGTTCGAAGGAGGATGGGATATGGAGAGTAGAAGTTTTTACAATACGATTCTGACAGAGCATAACTTGCATCCCCTGCACAAGCAGGTCTTAAAGGATGCAAATCTCGCCTTAGAGGGTGTCAATCCAAGCTGTGGGGATGACATTGTTCTCCAGCTTAAGGTGGAGGATGGAAAAATCACAGACGGTGCGTTTGCCGGGAGCGGCTGTGCCGTTTCGCAGGCTTCGGCGGATATGATGATTGATCTTATCATTGGAAAAACAAAGGAGGAAGCGTTAAAACTTTCCGATATTTTCTTAAAAATGATTCATGATGAAGCGACACCGGAAGAGATCGAGCAGCTTGAGGAGGCATCTTCCCTTCAGGATATCTCCCACATGCCTGCCCGTGTGAAATGTGCGGTGCTTGGCTGGCATACGATGGAAGAAATGCTGGGTGACAAGAAGGAGTTGTAACATTTTTTGCATGGTGATAGAACGTATTGGAGTGTGTTCCAGGCTGCCTGATTGAAAAAAATTGATTGATGATAAATAATCTCATTTACAGATGCGCCATCTTCTTGTAACAGGGGTATAATATAGATGATTAGATAAGACTAACCAACACAATGATAGACGGATATCGGTGCTGGAAATAAATTTTCCACACGCAGAAGAAATGGAGGTCATGATGGGAAGATATTATCATTTGTCAAAAAAGCTGACAGAAGCACAGGTGGCAGAAGTGGAACGTGAGATGAGAGAGATCGACGATGTGGAGAGCATTGAAGTGAATGGGGATTACATGTATATGAAAGTGATCACAAAAGATGACGAATTTTCCGGGGTGATGGGAAGAGCGGTCAATATCTGCAGCAGGGTTGCAGATGGGGCGGAGCTGTCGTTTTCCGGATTTGCGGTGTGAGTGTAAAGTTTTTGGAAAAAGGTGGGTGCCTGGGGGTGTTGGTGGCATCTGACCGGGAGCCGGGGCTTGGTTTGTTCCGTTGTGCGAAAATAAGAAAATCTAAGTATGCCTGATGGGGCGTGGCCGCGGAGGGACGTGTGCGTCTTAAACGTGCCATCCGTGGCACGTTAAGACTTGTGCTGCCGTCCTTGGCAGCACAACACTGTGTGTTGACAGGCATACTAAGTTTTTCTAATTTTCTTCCAAAGTCACAAACCAATCCCCGGCTCCCGGTCGGATGCCATCGTGACGCAGTGGCACGCCTTTTTGTGAAAAACTTTGCACGATGACATAGCGTTGAAAAATTCGGCGGCGCAGTGGCACGCCTTTTTTTCAAAACCCTTTACACGATAGTATAGTGTAGAAAAATCTGGTAGCACTGCGTCACGTTTTTTCCGAAAGTCCCTTTTCATAATTGTGTTCCCCTTCCCATCCAATGAATAAATATGAATTGCATGAATATCATAAACAGCATACCCAACAAATAAAAGGAAGTGTCTTCTCCAAGATGCTTCCTATTTTTGTGTGGAGAAATGAGTTTATATCGAGTTTCCTATTTATCAGCATCCCCAGCAAAGACCTTCAAAATAAAAATTTGGAGGTCTTTTATTATGGCATTAACCAACGAGGAACTACAACAAATTCTTGATAATCTAACACCAGAAGAAAGAAAACAACTTCAATCTCAATTAGACAGGCAAATCAAAGTAGATAATATCACAAACCCTACACAATCAACAAATACAAAGCCAAAGGTCAAACCAAAGCAAGACAATTCAAAAGTCTACTGCTGTCCTCTATGTGGAAGTGCCAGCTATAAGAAGCATGGAACAACTTCGACAGGTATGCAACGATACATTTGTAAGGATTGTGGTAAAACATTTTCAGAGAATTATGGAGATAGTTTAAGGTACAGTCATCTGACTTCTGATGAATGGCTTGATATCATATGAGGAATAGTGAACAACCATTCATTACCACAAATAGCAAGAGATTGTGGCATATCAAAAAGTACAGCATGGTCATGTAGAATGAAAATCAACCAAGCCATAATGACCATGTATGGGGACAGTGATCTCTTTCAAGGAACAACTCGAGCAGATGAATATTACTGTGGGGCAGCTTTCAAAGGTAAACGTGCCCCAGAGTTCTTTATATACACATTGAGACGTATGCCACGACACAACAGAAATTATTATGAGAAAGTGGAATATTTACAACAGGCTGGTTTATATGAAAAGCTAAAGCATGAGGAACCAGAGTACCTACAACAGTTATTAGAGGAAGAACCTAAAATGAAAAGAGGTATCTCCAATGAGCAAATTTGCATATTAACCTTAGTAGATGAAAATAACATATATTAAAGCAGTTATTAAGGAGTGAAAATAACAATACCAATCCTCCTAGTCATGTGGTAAAATGTAAATATTAAATGATAAGGGGGGATTTTTATTATGAATCATAATGAAATGAAAAAGGATGAATGGATGAAGTATTCTATTGCATCTATAGTATTAACATTAATAATGTTTTTCATAGCAACAAGATTTGAAGATGGATCAACGGGGGCAGTAATATTTGTGATATTAGCAGTTATGGGGATGATTCTTAGTATCATTAGCATTGTAAAGGTTAATATATACAATGCCAAAGCAAACAATATGTCTGCTGATGAATACTTGTCGGATAGATTTGCAAACGCTATTCCTGAAACAAAAGAAACATTTGGTATAAAGGGTAATAATGTGAATATACCGTGTCCTATATGTGGTTCAAAAAATACAGTACGAATAACAACAGTTGATAGAGCAATATCAGTTAGTGCAGTTGGACTAGCCAGTGGAAAGATTGGTAAACAGTATAAATGTAAAGATTGCAAACATATGTGGTAAGAAGGTGGCTAAACTTATGACAAGAGAAGAAGTATTTAAAAAAATTTGGAATTGGCATAACTTTTTGTATCGTTATACAGATGATAAAATTGATGATTTTAGGTATGTTGTTTTAGGATACTGTGAATCAAGCAGACCTGATGAGTTGAATATAACATCATACGACATGCAAATGCTTGATAGAATGATTGAAGTATATGAAGCAAATAACATATCAGAAAATGATAAAGGCTTTTTGGCAAGCAGAATGCATAAAATTTCAAATAAGTGCGACTGTCGATTTGAAAATAGAAAAACTAAACAAGAACAATTGGATTTCATAAATAGTTTGACTGAAAGTCAGCTGAAAGAAGTGGCTGAACAGATTGAAATGTATGATTTAGCAAGACAGTTATATAAAGATGGATTCAGATAAGTAGAAAAGGGGGTATTCGGGAGGAATATACATGTCTAAATATTGTCCAAAATGTAAGCAAAATTTTTCAGACTCATTTGAAGAATGTGTGTATTGCAATACTCCACTTGTTAATGGGCTGATTGAAATGGATGATGTGTCTACATCAGAACCACACACAATGTCAGATTCAGAAATATTAGAAAAGTACAAAGATTACAGAAAAAACATAGAAAGCCAAATTGGTCATGGATTATCAGATGCAGAGTTCCTAAATGGATTAAAAGAGGCTCATCGTGATAGCTTAGTGCTTAAGGCAGAAAAGTATAATTCATCTTCTACAGATAAAGTAAACATTCCTAATTGTCCAACATGTCAAAGTACAAACATCAAAAAAGTATCAACAGCTTCGAAAGCTGGTTCAGTATTCATGTGGGGTTTATTATCACAAAAGGTAAAAAAGCAATGGCACTGTAATAATTGTGGGTATGAATGGTAAAGTAGACATATGCAAATGATATAATTGACATTTTATGACAAGTTTTCTATATTATATATAGAGTGTGTAGTTCCATATGAAACAGGACACATAACATATTTAGATTGTAAAGAACACTTTGTATGCAACACGGCTTACGGTCAGTGACACATTCTAGGATGTGTATTGATTATTACATAAGATATTTTTATGTAAGTCCAATACAGAGGAGGTGTTTACAATCGACTTTAATATCTTATTAAGGGATTTTTGTCTATTTATTCTTGGTATATATGGGACAAAGATATTTGATTATCTGCACACTTTAGTACAAAAGCGTGAAGTACAACATTTCATATTTTTAACAGTATCGTTTTTTGCGGTACATATGCTTTTGACTTACCTCTAAGAGGATAGGCGAACCCGGCACCCCAGCATTTTTGCTGGGGTTTTGCTATAACATTGTATGAATTATAAACTCATAAATTGCACGACAACTTAGTGTAAAACGAACTCCCCATTATGGAAAAATGAATAAAAATAGTGGAAAACGTATAAAAATGAGTTTATATACAGTAGGAACACTTTTCCGAAAAGGGAGTTCCGAAATCTCTACACAACAATATAGTATCGAGAAATCCGGCGGCGTTTGCGCACGCCGGATTTTTTAGAAACATTTTATTTGCAAAATAAGCCTTAACGGTCTACACTTTCTATAGCAACAATACACAATACCGAACAACAAAGGTGCAGAAACGGTAAGGTTCCGCAGGCAGACCAACCAGTGCCGGAGGGGCGGGGGAGGATGGATGCCTTTGGCAGAGAATTAGAAGTTCTTAGCGCCCCTGTCAATCCACAGCGATGTGCTGCCACGGATGGCAGCACAACCCCTGATCGAACCACGGAAGGTTCGTTCAGGGGGCTCGCGTCCGCCTACCAACCAACTCAGACAGGGGCACTTAGAACCTCTTATTCTCGAACAACGAAATCCATCCTCCCCCGCCCCTCCGGCACGGCAGGCTCGTCAACAAAACATTACCATTTCTGCATCTTACAAGAGAGGACACCACCCATGCCATCATTCGTAACATTTTCCAACGTCGGCAAAATCTACCACACCGGCGAACTCGACATCACCGCCCTCCATGACGTCAATTTTGAGATCGAAAAAGGAGAATTCTGCGTCATCGTCGGTGCATCCGGTGCCGGCAAAACGACGATTTTAAATATATTAGGAGGAATGGATACCTTAACCAGCGGACAGGTATTCTTAGACGGACAGGAAATCTCAAACTATGACAAAAAACAGCTCACCTCATACCGGCGTTTCGACATCGGATTTGTGTTCCAGTTTTACAATCTCGTGCAGAACCTGACAGCACTTGAAAATGTAGAGCTTGCGGCGCAGATCTGTAAAGATCCGCTTCCGGCGCCGACAGTGCTTGAGGAAGTCGGGTTGAAAGACCGTCTGTTAAATTTCCCGGCACAGCTTTCCGGTGGAGAACAGCAGCGTGTCGCGATCGCGCGTGCGCTTGCAAAAAACCCGAAACTTCTGCTCTGCGATGAGCCGACCGGAGCTCTCGATTATAATACCGGAAAAGCGGTTTTAAAATTATTGCAGGACACCTGCCGCGAAAATGGAAAAACAGTCGTGGTCATCACGCATAACCAGGCACTTACAGCGATGGCGGACCGCATCATCACGGTAAAGAGCGGCACAGTCGTTTCCATGGAAAAAAATGAACATATTGTAGACATTGCAGATATAGAGTGGTAGACGGTTATGAGATCAATGATTTGGAAATCAACATTCAGGGAAATAAAGGAAAGTCTCGGCCGTTTTCTCGCTATCCTGGCGATCGTTGCATTGGGTGTCGGATTTTTTGCAGGACTGAAGGTCACACAGCCTGCCATGTTAAAAACGGCGCAGCGTTATTTTGATAAGACAGCTCTTTACGACTACCGCCTGATCTCCACGGTCGGTTTTTCTGAGGATGAAGTAGAGACCATAAAAAAACAAAAAGATGTAAAAGCGGCAGAGGGAGCAGTCACGTTTGACATTGTCTGTGAGAGCGGCGGCAAAGAGCGCGTGCTAAAAATGCACAGCATCACAGAGGATGTTAACCGGCTGGTGCTTGTGGACGGCGAATTGCCGGAAAATGCAGGGGAGTGCGTGGTGGACTCTAATCTTTACGGCGCATCCATGATTGGAAAAACGATCAAATTGTCCGACGGCAATGACGAGGACGATCTGGAACATTTTTCAAACCGCGAGTATAAGATCACCGGAATCGTGCAGTCTCCTCTGTATTCGCAGTTTGAGCGCGGAAGTACGTCGCTTGGCAACGGCAGGGTGAGCGGATTTGTCTATCTTTTGCCGGAAGGATTTGCAGACGATTATTATACGGAAGTTTATGTGAAATTTGCCTGCGATTTTCCTTTGTACAGTGAAGAATATGATGCTTACATAGAACAAAAACAGGATGCGTGGGAAGCACTGACGGAGGATCTTGCAGCAGAGCGTTATCAGACAGTGCGTTCGGAGGCAGAGACAAAACTTGCAGATGGAAAAAAACAGCTTGCAGAGAAAAAAGAGGAGACAAAGAGCCAGTTTGATGATGCAAAAAAACAATTAGAAGATGCAAAAAGCCAGATCGAAGACGGTGAAAAGCAGCTTGCAGATGCAAAGAAAAAATTGGAATATGCCCCGGATGAATTAGAAAAAAAAGAGGCAGAACTGACGGAAGCAGAAAAGGCGATTCAGGAGAAAGAGACACAGTTAGATCAGGCGGAAGTTGCACTTGGAATCGGTTATGCGCAGGGAGTCGGACAGATCCAGAAAGCATTGAACGGAATTTCTGAGGGGCTTTTTTCCGAAAATGGAGATCAGGGAAATGGTGCGGCAGGCAGTTTTTCTTCTGGAGATGCATTAGGGGATGCAGGATCACAGATTGCAGATGCAAAGGCACAGATTGCAGACGGAAGAGCGCAGATCGCGGAAGCCAAAAAGCAGATCGAGAGCGGAAAGAGCGCCATTGCAAAAGCGAAAAAACAGTTGGAAGAGTCCAAAACACAGATAGCAGAAAAGGAAGCAGAATTATCTGATGCGAAAACGCAGTATGAAGATGGGAAAAAGGAATATGAGGACGGACTTTCAACTTACAATGAGGAAATAGAAAAAGCGGAGAAAAAGATCAGTGATGGCGAGAAAACTTTAAAGGAATTAAAAGATCCTGATACCTATGTGCTCGGACGCGATACCAATGTTGGGTATGTCTGCTTTGAGAGCGATTCCGGTATCGTGGACGGAGTTGCCGATGTATTTCCGATCTTCTTCTTTCTGGTAGCGGCACTTGTGTGTGTGACGACGATGAACCGTATGGTGGAGGAACAGCGGACACAGATCGGTGTGTTAAAGGCACTCGGCTACAGTGAACATACCATTATGGCAAAATATATGTTTTATTCCGGCTCCGCGGCGCTGACCGGATGTGTGGCCGGATTTGCACTTGGGACATTTTTATTCCCGAAAGTGATCTGGTATGCATACGGCATGCTCTATAAGATGGATTCCCTGGTTTATGTGTTTGACTGGAAATTAGCAGTCATTTCCGTGATCGTATCACTGCTTTGTTCTATCGGTACAACCTTTGTGTCTGTCCGCCGCGAACTGACGGAGGTTGCGGCAGAGCTGATGCGTCCGAAAACACCGAAAGCCGGGAAACGTGTATTCCTTGAATATATACCGTTTGTATGGAAGAGGCTTAAATTTTTGCAGAAGGTTTCCATGCGGAATATTTTCCGGTATAAAAAGCGGTTTTTCATGATGGTCGCAGGCATCAGCGGATGCAGCGCACTTTTGGTGACCGGATTTGGGGTGAGGGATTCTGTGACGGGAATTGTGACGCAGCAGTATACACAGATCCAGACCTATGATATCGGTGTGACTTATTCATCGTCCGTCACACCGGAGCAAAAAAGTGAACTGGAAAGCAAAGAACAGGACGGTGTGGAAAAATCTGTGTTTGTGGCAGAAAAGAGCATGGATTTAGTTGGCAGTGAAAAGACAAAATCCGTCAGCCTTATCATTGCAGATCCGGATTCGGATATGACGCCGTTTGTCAATTTGCATACGGAAAAAGGAGTACCGATCACATTCCCGAAAAAGGGAGAGGCGGTTATTTCCGCAAAAGTGGCAGATGAACTTGGGATAAAGACCGGAGATACCGTGACGCTGCAGGATTCCGACATGAAAACCATATCCGTGACGGTAAGCGGGCTGTGTGAAAATTTTGTATATAATTATGTCTATTTGTCTGCGGATACTTATGAAGAACAGATGAAAACGGAACCGGAATACAAAAACGCATTTGTGTGTGTTTCTGAGGGCACAGATGCACATCTGCTTGGAACATCCCTGATGGCAATGTCGGATGTGGCAGCGGTCAATATTTCACAGGATGACATGGAACGTTTTTCAAGCATGATGGGCAGTATGGATCTGATCGTTGTGGTCATTATTTTGTGTGCAGCGGGACTTGCTTTTATCGTTTTATATAACCTGACAAATATTAATATTACGGAGCGTGTGTGCGAGATCGCAACGATCGAGGTGCTCGGGTTTTACGAAAATGAGACAGCCGCATATGTGTTCCGGGAAAATACGATTCTGACATTTCTCGGCGCACTTGCAGGGCTTGTGCTCGGTGTATTTTTGCACCGGTTTGTCATGAGCCAGATTGTCGTGGATATGGTGGCCTTTGATGTACATGTAAAACCGATCAGCTTTGTATACAGCGTGGTGCTGACTCTGGTGTTTACCTGGTTTGTGGACCGGCTGATGCGAAAGAAAATTGATGCGATCAGTATGACAGAGTCGTTAAAGAGTGTTGATTAGAAAATAGAATTGGACGTTAACGCGGGAAAGTGCTATAGTTTACTTATAGAAAATGATGAATCAGGAGATGATACATATGGGAAAAATTATAACAATCGGACGTGAATTTGGCAGTGGCGGACGAGAGGTTGGAAAGAGACTTTCCGATGAACTTGGAATTGCCTATTATGATAACGAGATTATAACAGAGATTGCAAAGAGAACCAAACTTGCAGAAGGTTATGTGCAGCATGTAATGGAAAATGGTCCGACTGCCCTGATGCCGATTACGATCGGAAGAACTTTTTATATGGGCGTGGATCCTGTGATGGAACAGAACAATGCGATTTACAGAGAGCAGAGCCTGTTAGTACAGGAACTTGCGGAGAATTCAGACTGTGTGATCGTTGGAAGAAGTGCAGATTATATCCTGCGCGACAAGAATCCACTGCGACTGTTTATTTATGCAGATATGGAATCACGCATGGAGCGATGCAGAAAGCGTGCACCGGAGCAGGAACATTTTACAGACAAAGAGCTGAGACGTCATATTCAGGATGTGGATAAGAGACGTTCCAAATATTATCAGTTCTTTACCGGACAGACCTGGGGCGAGAAGTTAAATTATGACCTGTGCATCAATACTTCCGGTGCCAATATCGAGGATCTGGTGAAAGTGATCGCAAAATTGGTAAAATAAAATATGCAGGAATATTATCTAAACAGTGAAAAGAAAATCTGTCTGATGGAATTGTCTGAGTTTAAGGAATTAGAGGGTGCGTATCCACATAAACGGAATTTGTTCCGCAGCATGAATCCGGTACAGTACTGCAAGGCAGAAAGTTACGGGGACTGCCTGTTTGGGACGATGAAGATACCGCGTGCCCTAAAGGGCAGAGTGACGTATATCGTATTTGGATTTTATCTGAGAGGCGAAGAACTGCTGTTGATCGAGGATGGCAGTTTCCTAAAGACGTGTCTTGGAAGGCTGGAAAAAATTATACCCACAGAGTGCAGCATGCATCAGTTCCTCGTTATGATTTTTGAGATGCTGATCGAGGATGATGTGATCTATCTGCAGCAGCAGGAGGAAAAATTAGCCTCCATTGAGGAAGAGCTTTTAAAAAAGATCCCGGAGCATTTCTATGAGATCATTCTGCAGTACAGGAAACGTTTTTCGGCATATCATGCATATTATGAGCAGCTTGTCAATCTGGCAGATGCCATGCAGAGTGATTTCGGACAGATACTGACAGACAAGGAGCGATCGCTCTGGCAGCTTTATGCAAACCGTGTGGAACGCCTGCATGATCATGTGGAACTCTTGCGGGAATATTTAGTACAGATCCGTGAGTTATACCAGTCACTGATCGATGTACAGCAGAATAAGGTCATGAGTATCTTAACGGTAGTAACGACGATATTTCTCCCACTGACCCTGATTGCCGGATGGTATGGCATGAACTTTCCAAATATGCCGGAGTTCGGATGGAAATATGCGTATCCGGTCGTTATTGTAGTCAGCATCTGCATCATTGCGGGAGAGATCATTTATTTTAAGAAAAAGAAAATGCTGTAAGCAGGAGAGATTCTGCGCGTAAAATAAAATATGTTTGACAGAAATCCGGAAATGGAGAGAAATCTTTGTTTCCGGATTTTCTTGTTTTCAGAACGATATGTCAAAGTGTACCAGACTGGAATATATTAGAATAAGAATAGATTAAAGAAGCTGTCAGTATGGCTTATGATATAAAAAGACTGCCGAGCGAAGCGAGTGTAGATCACGATCATGAAGCATCGCTTCATGATATAAAAAGACTGCCGAGCGAAGCGAGTGTAGATCACGATCATGAAGCATCGCTTCATGATATAAAAAGACTGCCGAGCGAAGCGAGTGTAGATCACGATCATGAAGCATC
>OLPI01000365.1_pt1 | contig 43471 bp, 35 predicted proteins | sample 1672361 | NCBI WGS metagenome assembly OLPI01 (sample SAMEA3136675, study PRJEB25190) | human gut metagenome
TTCTAAGAGACTTCCCAACCGCTTGATTAAGAAGTCTTTTAGAGCATACAACACCCGCCGCCATCTTGAATTTGCGGTACTGCTTGACGGCGAAGTGGTCCGGCTCCCGTTCCTCCAACTGAGAAAAAAGCAGGTCCACCGGGCTTTGATAGGTTTCGTCGTCCTCTCTGGCTTCACTGGCATTGATAAGGTCCAGAAGTGTGATGAAGTTCTTTTCTTCCTCCGTGGCCTCATACCAGATGTAGCCGATCAGTGCGGAATAATAGAGGCGTTCTGCTTTGACCCAGAAATCTTCCGAAGATTTTTCGCCTTCGCCCTTCGTGTTCATAATCAGGGCGTTCACCAGCTTTAAGATATCTTTCTCTGATCGGATATAAGCCAGCGGATTGTATTTCATGGATTTTCGGAAGTTTATCAGGTTGAGGCACTTGATACGGTATTTCTTCCGTTCCAGGAAAGCGCCGATCTCCGGCAGCAAGGTTCCTTTCGGATCAGTGCAGACATAGGACGAATGAGCTTGCAGCAGCGACGGCTTACAGAAGAACCGCGTCTTGCCGCTGCCGGAACCGCCGATCACCAGAATGTTTTTATTTCTGGCATACTTCGGCTGCTTTGGACGGCTCGCCATCGTAATCCGTTCCGTCTGCGTCATGGGGATGTTCTGGAAAAAGTCCTTGTCCATGTAGGGAGCGATATCTGCCGCCGTACCCCAGCGGGCAGAACCATACTCGATCCCGTGGCGATACTTCTTAGCGTTCTTGCCTTTCAGGTAGACCGCCATGCGAAGGATCACCGCACCCGCTATGCCGATCAGCAGGTCCGTGGGATGGAAACTGAGCCACGGGGAGGAAAGGGCTGCCGTGAAGCCGTCCCCAATGGAGAGCAGCTTGCCGGAAAGGTCAGCACCGGGCGCAAGCCGGAAAGCCTGTGCCAGCTTATCGAAGGGATACACGAACAGAAGATACGGGAGATTCAGCAAAAACAGTTTTTTCATGTTCATCTCTGCACGCTCCGATCTTTGACCTTTACTTTCTCCCGGTCAATGGTGCGGTGTTCCACTTTCTCCGCCGCCTGTTCCTTCGCCTGGGTCAGCCGTTCCCGGATGGAGGGCTTTTCCTCACGGCTCATTTTCCGGCTGGCAAACTCCTGAAATGCCGCTGTGATGGCATCCGCGTCCCGGCTTTTGAAAAAGACCAGGTAACGAGGCTGCTCTGCAGTGGTGTCCTTCTTCAAGGCAAAATCCACATGGTATTTCTTCGCCACACGGGAGAAAGCCTTGATATTCTTGTCACTGATCTCGATATTGGCAAGACCGGCGTTCTGGCTGGCAAGCTGTTTAAGACTCTGCCTGCCGCGGTAGATTTTGGGCTTCTGGCTTTTCTGGATTTCCTCCAGGAACTTTTTGACGGCTTTTTCAAAGACTTGCTCGCTTAGCTTGGCTCCGTCAACAATGAGCGTTACGGCGCCACGCGTTACTTCCTCCTGCATTTAGCCTCGCCCCCTTTCTCGTCGTCGTTGGCTACATATCATTCGTTTCCGCATATATGCGAAAAACTCATTCATTCCGCAACTCCTCCTCTCCCCACAAAGTCTCCGACTTTGCGGGGTCCCCGATTTGCCCCGTACATATCGTGCTGCACCAGGGAAGAATAGTAGCTGTTGATGGTGGTCGGGGCGTTATACAGCGCCGCCAGAAGGTATTTCTTGATATTGCGGACATAGGTGGTGTTGTCCTTCATGCAGTCCATGACATACTGCACATGGGAACTGTCCAGCTTCATAAACCTGGACTTTACCACCTCCGCCGGATAATCGTCTCCGGCAATGCGGATGACTTTGCGGGCAGAACATACGGTATCCACGATCAGGTCAACGATTTCGTCAAGCTGCTCACGGTCGATATAGCTGTCCTGCACCAGATAGCTGTACTCAATGTTATCCAAAATCACTTCACGATAACATTCTCTGGCTCCCATCCGATCCGTTCCCATCCTTGCCCCTGCGGGGGTAGGGGGATTTGATTGGATAGGATTTGATATCTCCGTACTTGATAAATCAGTTCTTGATGGATCGTTACTTGATTTATCTTTATTTAATTGGGCGGGTTCTTCCTGAACAGGCGTGACCAATGTTGGATTTACCTGTACGGGATTTTCCCGTATAGGTTTTTCCTGTGCAGGCGTTGGCTCTTTAGGTTGCTCCAGAATGGTGTACTCGATAGAGCCGAGCTGACCGTTTGCGCCTCTCACGCGCTCACGGATCAGGTGGCCGTGTTCCCCCAGCTCTCGGATGCCGCCGCTGATACTGTCGATGCCGTCCTTGCAGATACGGGCAAGCCCCTTCATGGTGTAGTCCCAGTTCTCCGGCAGGGACAGCATGAGTGATAAAAGTCCCTTTGCTTTCAGCGACAGGGACATATCTCGCAGATGGTGGTTTGACATGACCGTATAATCACGGGTCTTTTCAATACGGAATACAGCCACTTCCGCACCTCCTTCCTCTAATTTTGATAAGTGTTGATTTTCGGTGTTTTCTCCGCCTGTATGCCTCCGCAGCCTATCGCATGGGAAAACACTCGCGCCCCTTTTGGAACGCAAACCACCACGAATAAAACAGCGATTTTTCCACCCTAATCTCAACACCTTTGATGGGGTTCACTTGGGCATAGAAAAAGGCGACTGTTTTTCGACAATCGCCTTGAATTTGAGGACTGAATATGAAGTTACAAACAAGAAGTTTTGTTGTCCGAAAGCCAGAAACCATTGATATTACTGCGTTTTTCAAAAAGTTCTGTATCGCCACTCGCACCAAGCAAAAGGCTCGAAAACCGATGTTTTCGAGCCTTTTTATTATGCATTTGCCTTTGCAGATAAATTACATCAACTATGCCTGAAGCCTGTCGGTGACGCTGATATGTCCGTGCGACATGGCCGGTGATCCAGCCCTGCACTTGTGCCGCAGCGCGTCAAACCGGCTTGAAATACTTCGTTTTGAGCAGCGCTGCGTAAAGAGCCGCACCGGCAACGACGCCGAATGCGCCCTGGATGCAATTCATGGGAACTCCTCCGACTGCGGCCGCACCGTAGCCGAGGATAAGCGCCTCGTACGCGAGGTAGCCGAGCACCATGAACACCTCACCCACAACGCCGGCGATGATCGCGCGCACGGGTACGGATTTTATGAACTTGCAGTTGAGCAGAAGCCCTGCCAGCAGCGCCACGATGAACTTGATCGCGGCCGTGCCGGGAACGTACAGGCCGTAGCCTGCTATGAGGTCGGCAAGGCCCGAGCCGAGTCCGGCCGCCGCCGCGCCCCACCACGGACCGAGCAGAAACGCCGAAAGCAGCACGACCGCGTCGCCTGCGTGGATGTAGCCGCCGATCGGCGTCGGGATGCGGATAACCATTGTCGCCGCGCAGCTGAGCGCAGCAAACAGAGCCGCGAACACTAATTTCTTGATCGTATTGTCTTTCATTGTCCTTCTCCTTTTTTTAGATGCGCATTGACGCACCTGCGAATACATTTTTTGCGGTAGCCCGGTATCGACTCTGCCGAGAAATCCGGAGCTGCATCCCTTTCCGGGGGCGCATTAGCGCACCTATGAATACATTTGATACAGCCGATTTTTTGTGCTGATTTCGCACAATTTTGCGTTGCGCATGCAACCGCGGTTTAGTCGGCAGTCTCGAGCCGGGCATCAAAACCCTTTGCCGCATTTAAGTTACGCACAGTGCTATGGTCTATGCCGTTGTTTCCGGTCGGGCAACCGCAATATGCGTATCGGCAGCAGCGTAAAAGCGCCTCTAAAACCCCACCAACTTCGTCGGTTGTACGCGATAATCGCACTATAATACAGAATGTGCCGCTTGTCAAGACCTAATATTGAATATTAGATAATCTTGTACCGATTTTTTAGAGGCGAGTTGCTGCAGTGCGGTACAGACCAAACCGCAATAAGCGTATCCGTAGGTGTTTCAAAGCGCCTCTAAAAATACTTGACAAACGAGGAAAATCAGATATAATATTATGGTCTGCGTATATGCGCAGGCTATCCTTGCTCCCGAAGAAATCGGGGGCCAAAAGACCAGAAGGAGGTGCAAACCATGGCAAAAGCAACTGAGAAGTACGAAGTAATGTACATCATCAACCCGAACTTCACCGAGGAGCAGACCGCTGCTGTCGTCGAGAAGTTCAAGGCGCTCGTTGAGGCTCATGGTACCCTGGATGAACTGGAGGAGATGGGTAAGCGCAAGCTCGCTTACGAGATCAACTACATTTCGGAAGGCTACTATGTGCTGATGAAGTTCACCAGCGGCGCGGATTTCCCCGCAGAGCTGGACCGTATCCTCGGCATCACCGACGGCATCATGCGTCGCCTGATCACCCTGCGTGCTGAGTAAGGAGACGAGTTATGCTTAATCACATCACGATCATGGGCCGCCTGACCCGTGACCCTGAGCTGAGATACACTCAGTCACAGACCCCTGTCGCATCGTTCACCCTTGCCGTTGACCGCGATTTCGGCGGCCGCGACGGCGGCGAGAAGCAGACCGATTTCATCGACTGCGTCGCATGGCGTTCGACTGCTGAGTTCGTCAGCAAGTATTTCGCCAAGGGCAGCATGGCTGTCGTTTCCGGCAGACTGCAGATCCGCGACTGGACCGACCGCGAGGGCGGTAAGCGCCGCAGCGCCGAGGTCGTCGTTGACAATATGTATTTCGGCGAAAGCAAGCGCCGCGAAGGCGGCGACATGCGCGGTGAGCCCCGTCACTCCTCAAGCTACGATGCTCCGGCTCCCTCGATGGGCGCGTCGGCATTTTCCGAGCTTGGCGACGATGACGGCGAACTGCCGTTTTAAAAATAATATAGGAGGATACAGCTAATGGCTTTCGATAAGAACAATCCCAAAAACCGCAAGCGCAGAAAAGTCTGCCAGTTTTGCGTAGATAAGGCCACCAGCATCGACTATAAGGATACTGCAAAGCTTCGCCGCTACATTTCCGAGCGCAGCAAGATCCTTCCCCGTCGTACTACCGGTACCTGCGCAATGCATCAGCGCCAGCTCACCGAGGCTATCAAGAGAGCACGTCAGATCGCTCTCCTGCCCTATGTGACCGACTGATTTTTAAATTTTAAGCTCCCACGGCTTGGCCGTGGGAGCTTTTTTGTCGCTTTTTGCACCGTGGGCGCAATATTCCGCTGAAAATCGCGTCATTATAAGTGAACGGAGCATTTCTTACGTTCAACATTATGAAAATCTCCTTCTCCACCCCCCAATCGTATGGAGTCTCCGCCCCCCGGAGACTCCTTTTTTTAGAGGCGATTTGGCGCAGCTACGGATACATATATCTCTGATAGCCCGGATCGAGGGTGCGGAGGAAACATTAACGTTTTGCGTAACATGAATGCGGCATCGCATCAAAGCAAAAGGGCTCGCCGTCTGCACTTGGCAGACAGCAAGCCCTTTTTATTAGCCTGACACAATATAACGCGCGCAAAAGGCCGCCTAATGTCATTTTATGAATCCGCCGTCGGCGCAGAGTATTTGGCCGGTTATGAACGAGGCGCTGTCGGACGCCAAGAACGCGACGGCTTCGGCGATGTCCTCGGGTCTGCCGAGCCTGCCGAGTGGCGTGTCTTCGGCGAGCATATCGAGCGTTTCCTGCCCGAGCACCTGCACCATGTCGGTGTTTATGACGCCGGGCGCAACGCAGTTTACGCGGATGTGAGTCGGCGCAAGCTCCTGCGCGAGCGAGCGCGTAAGGCCGATTATCGCGTGCTTTGTTGCCGAATACGCGACCTCGCACGACGCGCCGTGCATGCCCCATATCGACGACACATTCACAATACAGCCCGAGTGCTCATGCAGCATGCTCGGCAGCACCTCCTGAATGGTGTTGAACGCACCGTTTACGTTCACGTCGAATATCCTGCGCCAGTATTCCTCGCCGATGTCCTGAAAAAGGCTTTGGCGCGCAATGCCAGCGTTGTTGACAAGCAGCGTTATATCTCCAAAGCGTGCCTTCACCGCGCCGACCATTTCGTGCACGGCGGCTCTGTCGGCAACGTCGGCTCCAAAGCACATGGCCTCATGCCCCTCGGCAAGCAACTCATCGCGAAGCTCCTCTGCCTTATCGCGGCGCTCGATGTAATTTATGCACACGGCGTAGCCGCGCCGGGCAAGTGACACGGCGCAAGACCTGCCGATGCCACGCGACGAGCCGGTTATCAGTGCAACCTTTTTCAACGCTCTACCTCACTTGTTTTCAAACTGGCTGGTGTACAGCTCCTTATACAAACCGCCCTTTTCGAGCAGCTGCTCATGCGTTCCGCTTTCGACGATATCACCCTTATCCATGACAAGGATGAGGTCCGCGTCGCGGATGGTGGACAGGCGGTGGGCAATGACGAAGCTCGTTCTGCCGCGCGTGAGGCGATCCATCGCCTTCTGCACGAGCACCTCGGTTCTCGTATCTACAGAGCTTGTGGCCTCGTCGAGAATTATCATCGGAGCATTTTCGACCATTGCGCGCGCAATGGTCAGCAGCTGGCGCTGGCCTGCCGAAAGGCTGCTGCGGTCGTTAAGCTCCGTATCGTAGCCCTTGGGCAGCGTCTTTATGTAGTGGTCAAGACCGACGAGCTTACACGCGGCCTCGATCTGCTCATCGGTGACGCCGGGCTTGCCGTAGGCGATATTCTCGCGATATGTTCCGTCGAACAGCCATGTGTCCTGAAGCACCATGCCGAACATCGCATGCACGTCACTGCGGCGCATCTGCGAAACCAGCACACCGTCGATCTTTATCTGCCCGCTCCACAGCTCGTAAAAGCGCATGAGCAGGTTTACCATCGTGGTTTTGCCGGCGCCGGTGTAGCCGACTATAGCCACCTTCTGACCCGGCTCTATATCGGCGGAGAAATCGTGGATTATCGGCTTATCCTCGTCATAGCCGAAGCGTACATTTTCAAACTCGACCTTGCCGCGAACATGATCGATGTGCGCGGTGCAGCCGCTGTCGTCAGGCATTTCCTCCTCGGCGAGGAAGCCGAACACCCTTTCGCCGGCAGCGCCGGCCGACATGAGGCTGCTGACAGCCTGAGATATCTGGCTCAGGGGGTTGGTGAAGAGCTTTACGTAGCTTATAAACGCAATGACCGTGCCGAAGCGGATGGCTCCGCTCATCGTGAGCGTTGCGCCGACGATGCACACGGCGACATAGCCGAGGCTGCCGACAAAGCCCATCAGCGGCATGAGCATTCCGCTGAAAAACTGCGACTTCCACGCACTGTTGTAAAGATTATCGTTTATGCGGTCAAACTCTTTTTTCGACTGCGCCGTTGCGCCGTAGGCCCTGACGATGTTGTGGCCCGAATACATTTCCTCAACGTGGCCGTTCATATCGCCGAGATTCTGCTGCTGCTGGCGGAAGTACTTGCGCGAGCGCGAAACGATGAAGAACATCAGCACAAAGCCGAGTATCGACGAGCCGATCGCCGTCAGTGCAAGGCGGCCGCTGGTTGCAAACATTATTATAGTAACGCCCACGAACTGCACGACAGCCTGAACGAGCGTCGTTATGCTGGAGTTGAGCGCCGAGGATATGGTGTCAACGTCGTTCGTGATGCGGCTGAGAACGTCGCCGACGGTGACCTTGTCGAAGAATTTTAGCGGAAGCTTGTTTATCTTCTGGCTGATGCTCGTGCGCATGCTCCACGCAAGCTTCTGCATGACGGTTATCATGATATAGCTTGCCGCGCAGGTGACGAGGTTTGCGCTTATGTATATTGCAAGTATGATGAGGATGGACTTTATGATAAGGTCCATATCTATGCCCGTTTGCAGTCCGTCGCTGATGTTGTTGGTCAGGTCTGCAAGCTTATCGGGCGCAATTATCGTCAGAAGCGTGCCGACGAGGCTGAAGATGAGCGAAATAACAATGGGCTTGTACCACGGCTTTAAATACCGCAGCAGCTCAAGCATCGAGCTTTTGACGTTTTTGGGCTTTTCGTCGGCGCCTCTTCCCGGTGGTCCGTGTCTCATATGGCAAGTTCCTCCTCCGAAAGCTGGCTGAGCGCGATCTGGCGATAGACCTCGCAGGACTTGAGCAGCTCCCTGTGAGTTCCGATGCCGACCACTCGGCCTTCGTCAAGAACGACGATCCTGTCGGCCGACATGATGGTGCCGATGCGCTGGGCAACGATAAGCTTTGTCTGCCCGTCGGTGCGGTCTTTCAGAGCATCCCTCAGCTCGCGGTCGGTTTTGAAGTCGAGCGCGGAGAAGGTGTCGTCAAAAATGAGTATCTCGCAGTCGCGGCAGAGTGCACGGGCTATGGAAAGGCGCTGCTTCTGGCCGCCGGAGAAGTTTGTGCCGCCGCGCGCCATGTGCGCGTTTTCCTTATCCTCAAGCTCGGAGACAAAGTCCGCCGAGTGCGATATCTCCAGCGCGTCGGCAAGCATTCTCTTATCCGCGTTTTGGCCGAACGCCACGTTGTCGGCGACGGTTCCTGTGAACATGACCGCCTTCTGCGAGACGTAGCCTATCTTTGCATAAAGCGCTTCGAGATCGTATTCCTTGACGTTCACGCCGTCAACGAGTACCTCGCCCTCGCTTGCGTCATAAAACCTCGGTATTAGGTTCATGAGCGTCGTTTTGCCCGAGCCCGTGGAGCCGATGAACGCAACCGTTTCGCCCCTGTCGGCCTTGAAGTTCACGTCGCTGATGACACTGCCGCTGCCGCCGGGATAGGTGAAGCTTACGTTTTTAAACTCGACCGTGCCTCGCACGTCGCCGGAATCGGTGACAGAGCCGCTTACGACCTTAGGCTCGGTTGCAAGCACCTCGCTTATACGCTTTGCGGCCTCCAACGCACGCGGCATGATGATAATGACCATGACGATCATTATGAAGCTCATTATGACCTGCATCGCGTAGGACATGAAAACGATCATATCCGCAAAGATATCAACGCGCGAGGCAATCGAGGCCGCGCCGTTTATGGCAACGGCATTTATCAGCACCGCGCCTATCCAGTAGATCGACATGTTAAGGCTGTTCATGACAAGGCTCATGAACGGGCTTAGAAGCGTCATGGTGCGGTTTGCAAACAGCGAGTTGTTAAGAAGCTCGGTGTTGACCTTTTCAAACTTCTTTTCCTGGTACTCCTCGGCATTATACGCATGCACGACGCGGATGCCGGTGAGATTTTCGCGCGCGGACTGGTTGAGCGAATCCTGAAGCCACTGGATGCGCTTAAAGCGCGGAAACGTGCGCACAACGGCAAAGCTCAGTATCGCAACAAGCAGTACGACCGCGATGCCCGTTGCCAGCGACCACTGCCACGCCTTTCCGGCGATCTTCATTATCGCCCAGACGGCCATGAGCGGTGCCTTGACAACAACCTGAAGCGACAAAACGACCAGCATCTGCACCTGAACAACGTCGTTTGTCGAACGGGTTATAAGGCTCGCGGTTGAAAAAGCGTTTATCTCCTCGAGAGTGAAGCTCTCGACCTTGTAGAACATTTCTTTTCTCAGACGCTTTGAGAAATTTGCCGCGATGCGCGAGGCAAAAAAGCACACCGCGATCGATGAGACAAGACTTCCGAACGCGCACAGCAGCATCATTCCGCCGGCGCTCCAGACATCGCCCATCGCGCTGCCCGGAGTTTCGATAAGCGTCGTTATCTCGGACATATAATCGGGTATCATAAGCTCAAGAACGACCTGAGCACATACAAAAACAAGGCTGAACAGGCAAAACAGCCATTCCTTCGCTCTCAGATACCTGAACAGTTTCAAAAGCTTCAGCATTTAGCGGCAGCATCCTCCTTTTTCTTTTCCGCATCGAGCTTCTCCTCGATCATCGTCTGAGCAAGCTGCGCGGTTTCCTTGGTTTTGTGCTCCTTGACATACTCTGCGTCGATAACGCCGACAACATCTATGTATATATTCGTCTTTTTAAGAGGGAAATTGTGAATGACCCTGTCGGTATTGCGCAGCGCAACGCACACGACGGGGACGTTCGCTCTCTGCGCGATCTTGAACGAGCCTGCGTGAAACGGCAGCATATCCTCCTGCTTGCTGCGCGTGCCCTCGGGATAAATGACAACGGAGGCATAGTCCTTGTCGATATACTCGGTCGCCGCCTTGACGGTTTTGAGCGCTTCGCGGTTATTTTCCCTGTCAAGCGGCAGGCAGCCGCACTTGTGCATGACCTTGCCGATGATGGGGATCTTCAGATTGCCCGGCTTTGATACGAAGGTAAGCTCCTCCTTGGGCATCTTGTGTACCATGACGACGGGATCGGCAAGCGAGCGATGGTTTGCCACCATAAGATAGCGCGTATCCTTCGGGATAAGCTCCGTTCCCGTTATCGAGACATCCGCGCGCGCATAGAAGCACAGCAGATCCGCCACGGCGTGCAGATGCCACAGCCAGAACTTCGACGGCTTTTCCTGCGGCTTGCTCTTTCTTATGAAAAGCTCCGTAGACAGCAGCATCACGAGCACGTACGCAATGTGCGCACCGAAGAAATATTCAAGAAAGCGCAGCAGCAGTATGCCCGTTGTCTCCAGGGCATTGCCCGTCTGTCCGGCAATGAGCGTGTGCAAAACGGAACCTCCGGCTCCGATAGCGGCAAATATTTTAAGAAGCATGAACAAGCCTCCCGGTTCGAACTTAAAAATATATGATATTTATTCATTTTACCACGAGTTCGTGATTTTCCAACATTAATTTTTTGAACATTTTAATAATTTTTAACTTTTTAGTTTCAATGTAAAAACACATTTTTCGACTTTTCACGGAAGAATGCCCAAAATCGGGGTAACTTCGTTATATAAATATCAGTGTTTTGACCTTCTTCGATGCATTTTTGTGTGTTTTGCACACCTTGAGCGCTAAAATCGCGCATCTTTCGTAGAAATTGATAAATTTGTTGAAATTGAACGAAAGGCGCTAATTTTAAAATTGATTTTTGCCCCATAATAGTATAAAATACATAAACGAGTTGTTAACGGCTTATAAACACCGTATCCGTTGCGACTCCCAGTTCAGTAATCAATTTAATAGGAGTGAATTTTATGGAATCCCTTAAGTTCCTGGCACCTGCTCTCGCAGTGGTCGCTCTGCTGTTTGCTTTCTATAAGATAGCATTCGTCTCCAAGCAGGACGCAGGTACCGAGCGCATGAAGGAAATCGCAGCGGCTATCAACGATGGCGCAAAGGCTTTCCTTTTTGCAGAGTACAAGATCCTTGCGATCTTCGTAGTCGTTCTGTTTATTGCCATCGGCCTCGGTCTGGGCAGCTGGATCACCGCACTTTGCTTCCTGTTCGGTGCTCTGTTCTCCATCCTTGCAGGCTACATCGGCATGAATGTTGCAACCAAGGCTAACGTCCGCACCGCAAACGCAGCACGCACAAGCGGCATGAACAAGGCTCTGTCGATTGCATTCTCCGGCGGCTCTGTCATGGGCATGTGCGTTGTCGGCCTCGGCCTTCTCGGCGCATCCGTCCTGTTCCTCATTTTCGAGGACACCAACGTTCTGTTCGGCTTCTCCCTCGGCGCAAGCTCGATCGCTCTGTTTGCCCGTGTCGGCGGCGGTATCTACACCAAGGCTGCTGACGTCGGCGCAGACCTCGTCGGCAAGGTCGAGGCAGGCATCCCCGAGGACGACCCCCGCAACCCTGCAGTTATCGCAGATAACGTCGGCGACAACGTAGGCGACGTTGCAGGCATGGGCGCTGACCTGTTCGAGAGCTATGTCGGCGCTATCATCTCCGCAATGACCCTCGGCGCAGTTGTCGTTGCTCAGTTCGGCGATCTGTCCGTTATCTTCCCGCTGGTCATCGCGGCATGCGGTATCCTCGCATCCGTTATCGCTACCTTCTTTGTCCGCGGCAAGGAAGGCTCCAACCCCCACAAGGCACTGAAGATGGGCTCGTATGTTTCCGCCCTTCTCGTTGTTATAGCCGCCATCATCCTCAGCAAGGTCATGCTCGGCAGCTACGGTCCTGCTATCGCGATCGTTGCAGGTCTGGTCGTAGGCCTCGTTATCGGTATCGTTACCGAGGTCTACACCTCCGGCGATTACAAGTTCGTTAAGAAGATCGCTCAGCAGTCCGAGACCGGTTCGGCAACCACCATCATCTCCGGCACCGCAGTCGGCATGATGTCCACTTGGGTCCCCGTCATCCTCATCTGCGTAGGCATCTTCCTTGCTTACAAGTTTGCAGGCCTGTACGGCATTGCTCTTGCGGCAGTCGGCATGCTCTCCACCACCGGCATCACCGTCGCGGTTGACGCTTACGGCCCCATCGCCGACAACGCCGGCGGCATCGCAGAGATGAGCGGCCTTGACCACTCCGTGCGTGAGATCACCGACAAGCTCGACGCAGTCGGCAACACCACCGCAGCAATGGGCAAGGGCTTCGCGATCGGCTCTGCCGCTCTGACCGCACTTGCTCTGTTCGTTTCCTTCACCCAGGCTACCGGCCTGACCGCAGACCAGGTCGCACTGACCAGTCCCACCGTCGTTATCGGTCTGCTCATCGGCGGCATGCTCCCGTTCGTGTTCTCGGCAATGACCATGGACTCCGTTTCCAAGGCCGCTTACAGCATGATCGAAGAGGTTCGCCGTCAGTTCCACGAGATCCCCGGTATCATGGAAGGCAAGGCAAAGCCCGACTACAAGACCTGCGTTGCTATCTCCACCACCGCTGCTCTTAAGGAAATGCTCGTTCCCGGCATCATGGCAGTCGTTGCACCTCTGGCAGTCGGCCTCATCCTCGGCTCGACCGCTCTTGCAGGTCTGCTGGCAGGCTCCCTCGTTTCCGGTGTTATGATGGCAATGTTCATGTCCAACGCCGGCGGCGCATGGGATAACGCAAAGAAGTACATCGAGGAAGGCCACCACGGCGGCAAGGGCAGCGATGCTCACAAGGCAGCCGTCGTCGGCGACACCGTAGGCGATCCGTTCAAGGACACCTCCGGCCCGTCGATCAACATCCTCATCAAGCTCATGACTGTCGTTTCCACCGTTTTCGCAGCTATCTTCACTGCAAACGGCCTGTTCTGATAATCAAAAGCTCACCGCCTTGCATCCTATATCCTATGGATGCAGGGCGGTTTTTACACTTTAATCATACTTTATTAACAAAAAAGCGCGGTTTTTATGGCATAATAAGCGCAGTTCATAATACAAATGCGCCCGGCTTGACAAGGGGTGTATAATATTATGGTAAACTAAAAGTATTGGAGATCATTATGCTGAAGAAAAAAATAAAAAAGTTTTTTGCTTTCGCGATGGCTCTGGTCATGACGATGAGCGTTATGCTCTCGTGCATGTCCGTTTCGGCTTTTGCCGTGTCGCAGTCGGAGATAGACGCGCTCAAGTCTCAGAAGTCTCAGCTTTCGAGTCAGAAGAGCAGCCTCCAGTCTACGATCAACTCTCTTCAGAGTCAGCAGAGTGACCAGATAGCGCTGAAAAACGCGCTTGACGAGAAAAACGCCATCACCGTAAAGCAGATCCTTAATCTAAACGAGCAGATAGATCTGCACACCGAGCTTATCGAGCAGAAGACCGCCGAGGTCGAGGAAGCTCAGAAAGTTGCCGACGCTCAGCTTGAAAAATACAAGGTTCGCGTTCGCGCCATGGAGGAATCGGGCAGATACAATTATTTCGAGGTTCTGTTCGGCGCCAGCAGCATCGGCGAGTTTTTGAGCCTTATTGATGATATCGGCGATATCATGAAAAGCGACAAGGAACTTGAGGATGCTTACCGCCAGTCCGTTGACGACCTCAAGGCCGTAAAGGCAGAGTATGAGCAGGCCAAGGCCGAGATGGAAGACAGCAAGGCAGAGCTTGAGACTCTCAAGGCCCAGCAGGAAAAGGACATCGCCCAGGCCAATGCTGTTATCGCTTCGCTTCAGGGCGATATAAGATCCAACTCCTCGCTGCTCAGCGAGCTTTCCGCGCAGGAAAAGGCTCTTAACGCCGACATTCAGGCGAAGATCGCCGAGCTGAACAAACAGCAGCAGCAACAGCAGGGCGGCGGAAGCAGCGGCGGCGGAAGCACTGTCGGCACCGGAAACCTCGTTTGGCCGAGCTACTGCACCTACATAACAAGCCGTCAGGGTCCGCGCACCCACCCCATCACGGGCGAGTACAAAAACCACGGCGGCACCGACATCGCCGCAAGCTACGGCAGCGCGATCTACGCAGCCGACTCCGGCACGGTAGTGCGCTCGGCCGACGGCTGGAACGGCGGCTGGGGCAACTACGTCATGATCGACCACGGCAACGGCATGCAGACGCTTTACGCGCACATGTCCTCGCGCGCAGTCTCCGTCGGCCAGACCGTTTCGCGCGGCCAGACCATCGGCTATGTCGGCTCGACCGGCATGTCAACCGGCCCGCATCTGCATTTTGAGATGTACATAAACGGCTCGAGGATCGATCCGCAGACGCGCTATCCCGGCGTAAGCTTCACTTACTCGGCAAACGCTTGATGTAAATACGCATAAAAAATCCCGAAGGAAAATTCCTTCGGGATTTTCTTATATTCATTAGGGATGGGGCTTACCCTCACGGTAGGCCGCCATGATATCGCGGAAAACCTCGCCGTTGGAGGGCGGAGTCCAGGTGATGGCGTTTGCACCGGCATCAATGGTCTTCATGATGCTCTCTTCCGTCGGGCCGCCGGTCGCAATGACGGGAACATCGGGGTGTGCGTCCTTTATCCTGCGGACCAGATCCGGCGTATCTGCCGCCGCGGAGACATTGAAGATATCCGCGCCGGCCTTCAGGCGGGCTTCAAAATCCGTTTCCTTTCTCGCGACCGTCACTACCACGGGGATATCGACCGTGTGGCGCACGAGCGACAGCACCTCGTTCGAGGTAGGGTCATTGAGCACGACGCCGGTCGCGCCCTGCATCTCGGCAAACATGGCAAGGTTTATCGCCCTCTGCCCCTGCGTGAGTCCGCCGCCGACGCCAGAGAACACGGGGATATCCGCCGCGGTGAGCAGCGCCTGGGTTATGACGGGCTGCGGCGTGAAGGGATACACCGCCAGGATCGCGTCGGCGTTGACGTTTCTGATGATGCTCAGATCGGTCGAGAACACGAGCGATTTGATGCGCTTTCCGAAAACGATTATACCGCTGCATTTGTAAATGCATTCGGGCACACGAAGTGCGAACTTACGCAGCGTACCATCAACTCGGTTGGGCAGTTTTTTCTCAATTGATACTTCGTCATGCATAATTTTCACTCTCCAATATTCTTTTAAATGCCTCGACTCCGACAAGCAGCACTTCCTCATCGAAATCAAATTTACTGCTGTGCAGAGGGGCTCCTCCCCTGCCGCCGTTCACGCCGAGGAACATGAACATACCTTCGACTTCCTGCTGATATTCGGCGAAATCCTCCGCCGCCATGACAGGCTCGACGAGAACGACATCGTCCATAGAATCGAGCACAGTGTAAAACTTCTCGACCAGTGCACGCGGATTTGCAACATAGGGATAGTGAACGATAGTCTGCATGGAGATGCCGGCTCCCGTTGCCATCTCAAGGCCCTTGAGCAGTGCAATTATCTGACGCATGAGCTTATCGTAAAGCTCGTTGCTGAAAACGCGCAGAGTTCCGCTCATGGTGACCTCCTCGGCAATGACGTTGTGCGACGTTCCGCCGACGATCTTGCCGAGGGTCAGCAGTGCATCCTGATGCGGATCGACGTCGCGCGTTATGACCGACTGTATCATCGTTATAAGCTCGGCTGCGACAACGATGGCGTCAATGCCCATCTGCGGCGTTGACGCGTGGGCGCTTTTGCCGTGGACCTTGATCTCGAAATCGCTTGTCTGCGCCATGAGGTTTGACCAGCGTATGCCGATCTTGCCGCCGGGCACGGTCGGCCAAAGATGCAGCCCGTAGATGCGATCGACCTTCGGCGATACGAGCGCGCCCTCGTCGATCATTTTCCGTGCGCCGCCCCAGCCCTCTTCGCCGGGCTGGAACAGCAGCACGACGTTGCATTTGAGCTTATCGCGGTTGAGCGATATCCACTTTGCCAGAAGCAGAAGGATCGTCATATGTCCGTCGTGTCCGCAGCCGTGCATCACGCCCTTGTTGCGCGAGCGGAAGCGGAATTTATTCTCCTCAGTGTTTTTCATGCCGTCCATATCGGCGCGGAAGGCTATCGTGCGATCTGCGTCCTTGGCGTAAAACACCGCCTTTAGTCCCACTTCGGCGAGCACCTTCAGCTCATCGGGGCGGCATGCTTCGATTATCGGCTTTATGTATTCGTGCGTTTTGTGAAGCTCGAAGCCGATCTCGGGTATTCTGTGCAGGTCGCGGCGTATCTTGACGCAGTCGTCCTTCATGCTGAGTATCTGTTCGCTTATCTGCATTTAGTTATTTCTCCGTTGCAATAAGTATCTTGTATCCCTCGTTTTTTATGCGCACATCCGACTTTTCCTTGCAAAGCCTGTACGCAACATATGCGTCGCCGCACGCGCCGGTGAGGCTGACGATAAATATCACATAACACTGCCAGAACAGCTTGTCGGGCAGAGCTATCATCAGTATGAGCAGCACAAGGCAGACCGCAGCCGCCGGAGCAAGGCTCATTATCAAGTAGCTGCGCTTATCCAGCCAGCACTTGTATTCAATATATGCGCTCATCCTGCCGCGCACGACGCGCGCAGGCTTGCCGGTGAGCTTGCCGATGATAATACATTTTAAATATTCCTGCCCGACAAGGCAGAAAGCCGTTATCAGCATGATGAGCACGAATCTTCCCAACAGCGCAAACACACCCGATGCATCAAACAGCAGGCTTATGTCTTTTAAAAAGCAGCAGACCACCGTGAGCACCACGGCGACAGCCGCGGCTGCGGCATACAGCCGAAGGCTCAGCTTTTTATCGCCGTCAAGGTCTATCGTCCCGGTCGTGTATCCCGAGGGCAGCTTGTTTTCAAACGTCATAGTCACCGCATTTCCGGCAGCGGTATGCTCTTATTGAGCAGGACCTTGCCAAAACACATGAGCGTTATGCCCGAGCTTGCAGAGACGGTCACGTCGGCGTCGCTCCTGTCGCGGTTTGCCGAGAAAAGATAGACGTTTCCGCTGTAATCCTGGCAATACTGCTTGCACTTCATGTCGCCGTCAACGAAGAACAGGCCGACGTCGCCGTCGTGGATAATGGCTCCGCGCTTGCACAGCGCAACATCTCCGTCGTGGATATACGGCTCCATACTGTCGCCTGCTATGCGCACGGCAAAATCGGCAGCGCTGCCTTTTTCGACCGCATAGTCCTCATAATCGTCGCCGAGGGCGGGCGATGCGTAGCCTGCCGCGGCCGGGGTGAGGTAAAGAGGTATTATCTTGCTTTCGGGCGAATTTACGCTCGGCTTTTCCTCGCGGCGCGAAAGCTCATGGTCGATGACCATATTTACAAGCTCCCTGCTGCTTTCGCTCAGCCGCCTGTATTTGCCGATAAACTGCCACTCGCGCAGGTCCGGCATTTTAGGCAGCGCATTATCCTCGCACAGCCGCTCGACCGGAACGTTGAGCAGCTTGCAGATATGCATCATCATGTCGAAATCGACTTTCTGATTATCGCGCTTTACCATGCTGTAAAGCGTCTGTGCGGAAACGTTCAGCCTCCGGGCAAGCTCGCTGATGCTTATGCCCTGCTCCTGAAGTATCTCCTTGAGCATCGAGCCTCTCAAGCAGCACACCTCCTACATTACATTAAGTATAGCATAGCATCCTGCAAAGATTATGTCAAGGAATAAGCTATTTTATTAAAATTATGTGTATGCGGATTTGACACGGGGCACCATATTGGCGTATCATTTTGACGTATAAACATTTACCCTCGCGTTTGGAGTGAAAGTAATGAAGCATAAGGATATCCGCCGCGACATGCACCGCATTGCGCTCGAGCGTGAGCTGCTTTGGCTCGGCATAGCGCTTGCGCTGTACATTGCCGCCTCGGCAGTTGGCGCCGTATATGTCAATCTGCCTAAATGGGCGACGCTGATTTTGGCGATCGTGCCCATTGTCGTTGCCGCAGTCACGCCGCTGCGCAATGCATTCGGAAAAATTTTCGGCGGCAAGGTGCTGTCGTATGAGCTGCTGATCGTTCTCGCATGCGCCGGAACGGCCTGCATGCAGAATTTTAACGAGGCGTTTTTCGTGCTCGTGGCCTTTGACGCCGGCAGCTGCTTTGAGCACATCTTTGCAGGCAAAAATCAGAAGCGCACCCCGTATCTCGCCTTTCTGCGGCCCGAATACGTTGCGGTCGAGCAGGACGGCAGGATGAACATGGTCGATCCCGTGCGCATTCGTCCCGGAACGGTCATGACCGTCGGAAAAAACGAGCTTATTCCGCTCGACGGAATAGTGATTGACGGCAGCAGCTCGGTCGATGCCTCGGCCTACACCGGCGACAGGCAGCCGATCGACGTCGGCGTGGGCAACGAGGTCGTTTCGGGCTGCGTAAACCTCGGAAACACGCTGAAGATCCGCGTCACGGGGCTTTACAACAACTCGACTCTCGTTCGCGCCTCGCAAGCTGTCGAGGGCGCGCCCAAGAGCGTTTCGCGCCGTGAAAAGCGCTTTGCCGGCATATCGAAGCTGTTCACCCCCATAGTTATCGCCCTTGCAATAGCGCTGGTCATCATCCCGTCGATCATCACCGGCGAATGGCTCGACTGGGCGCACAGGGCGCTGATCTTCCTCGCCGCCGCTTCGTTTGCTCAGCCGCTTATCGTCACGTCCATGGCCTATTTTGCCGGACTGAGCACTGCGGTCGGGTACGGCATTATCATCCGCGGCAAGAGTGGGCTTGAAGCCCTTGCAGACTCGGCAACTGTCGTCATGGACAAGACCGGAACCGTCACCAAGGGCAGCTTTTCCGTCACCGGCGTTGAGCCAAAAGGCATCAGCAGCGCAGACCTCGTTTCCCTCGCAGCCGCGGCCGAGAGCTATTCAAACCACCCGATCGCGCTTTCGCTGCGCAGAGCGAGCACAACGGTCATCGATCCCGAGCATGTCACGAACGTGCGCGAGCTTGCCGGGCGCGGTATTGAAGCCGATGTTTACGGCAGACGCGTTCTCGTCGGCAACACGGCGCTTATGAACTCGAACGGAATTAAGTGCGACCGCACCGACCGGCATCTGTCCGTTGTTCACGTCGCCGCCGGCGGCATTTACTACGGCTATATCATCATCGACGACAGGGTCAAGGACGGCGCAAAGGACGCCGTGCGCGAGCTGTACGACGCAGGCATCGAAAAGGCCGTGCTCCTGACCGGCGACACCGAGCGCGTCGGCAAGGCCGTCGGGCGCGCCCTCGGCGTTTCGGATGTTATGACCGAGCTTCTGCCCGAGGACAAGGTGGTTGCCGTAGGCGAGCTGCTGCGCGAAAAGCATGCAGGCAAGCTCGCGTTCGTGGGCGACGCGGTGAGCGACGCATCGGTCATCTCAAAGGCCGACGTCGGCGTTGCCATCGGCGCATTGAACCCCCGTGCGGCAGCGTCGAGGTCTGACATACTCATCATGAGCGACGATATACGCAAGCTGCCGCTGGCCATGCGCATATGCAAAGCCGCATCGCGCACCGTAAGGCTCAGTCTGCTGCTCGCCATTGTCGTGAAGCTTGCGGTGCTGCTGCTCGCTGCCCTCGGAAGCATCGGCATGATCGCCGCCGTCACGGCAGATACGCTGACATTTATGCTGACGGTCGTCGGCGCATACAGGATATACAAGGTGAAATAAGGCCTATGAATACTTACGATTTTGACAAAACGATCTTCTACCCCGATTCATCCGTGACCTTCGTCAGGTGGTACATGCGCCGCCATCCGTTTGCACTGCTGTGCTGGCTGCCGAGGATGGCCGTGATCGGGCTTGCGTATCTTCTAAATCTCATCCCCAAGGAAAAGCTCAAGGAGAACATATTCAGCTTTGTGCGCCGCATCGACGATATCGACACCGTTTTGAAGGTCTATTGGGACGAGCACGAGAGCTGGATCGCCCCGTGGTACCGCGCGCAGCACAGGCCGGACGATATCGTGATCTCGGCCTCTCCCGAATTTGTCGTAAAGCCCATGACCGACAGGCTCGGTATTGAGCTGATCGCCTCGTCGATGGACAAGCGCACGGGCAAAATGTACGGCCGCAACTGCCACGGCGAGGAAAAGGTGCGCAGGTTCTATGCCGCTCACCCCGGCGCCGTGACCGAGGCGTTTTACTCCGACTCCCTGTCCGACACGCCCATGGCGCGCATAGCGCAAAAGGCGTATCTGATCGTTGACAAGGGACAGACTCCCATACCCTGGCCGGATAAATAACGAAAAAGCAGACAGCAAAGCTGTCTGCTTTTTCGCTTTATGAATTAAATTTTATCGAGCATTCTGCTTATCATGACGGCGGTCTGCGCGCGCGTTGCGCCGCCGTTCGGGTCAAGGCGGCCGCCGCCGACCCCCTTAACTATGCCCAGCGCGCATGCTGCGTTGAGCTCCGAGCGCATGGACTCATTGACGGCTCCGGCATCGGAAAAGCCCGACAGCACATCCTCAAGCTCACTTATATCCTTGCCGCTTAGCACAAGATATCTTGTCATCATGCAGCCGAGCTCGGCGCGGCTTATGCTCCTGCCGGGGCGGAGAGCGCCGTCCTCGTAGCCCTTCATTATGCCGTTTTCGCACGCCCACAGCAGCGCGTCACGGCACCAGCTGCCGACCGCGGAAGCGTCGGAAAACTCAAGCTCTCCGCTGACCTCGGGCTGCCCTGCCGCGCGGTAGAGCGCCGTTGCGAGCATTGCGCGCGTAAGGCCGACATTCGGCGAGAAAACGTTTTTAGCTGTTCCGTTTAATATGCCCTCGGCCGCGATGCGGTCAACATCATTGTAAAACCAGTCGCCGGGCTTAACATCCGTAAACAGATTGCCGCGCGCTGTAACGGTCATGCTCGTCTCGTCCGAGCGGATACCGTTCCATTTCACGACGCTCACCGCGCGAATGACGGTGTTTCCGGAAACGGTAAACGGGCCGGTATATTTCTTCGCGTTTGTCGGAGTGGGCAGGCTGCCGTCGAGCGTGTAGTAGACGCTGCCGCGCGCATCACCCGAGAGGGTAACGCGCATGCCGTTTTCGCCTTTTTCAAGATTCACAGCCGGCTTTGCAATTCCGGGGGCGGTGCCGTTTTTGCCGGGATAGGCGTTAAAATAGATCTTGCCGTTTTCAAGGCTTATTCCGCGGCGCATGAACATTTCGCTCAATGTCACGAATTTATAGCCCTGCGCCTGAAGCGTGTCGATAGCGCGCAGCGCAGCCGTGACGGAGGTCGAGTGCGTGTCGTGCAAAAGTGCAATGGAGCCGTCGCGCGCCTGCTTTATAAACTCGCGATAGACAGAGTCTGCGTTCTGGCTTTTCCAGTCGTATGTGTCCATAGACCAGAAAAAGCACGGCGTGTTCGCAGCCTTGAGCACGCGCTGATTATAGTCGCCGTAGGGCGGACGGAGCATGTAGCTGAAATTCTGGCCGATGGCCTTGTCGAGTATCGCGTCGGTTTTCTGAAGCTCCTGGCGGATCTGCGCATCGGTCTTTGTCGTCATCGCCGGGTGATCATAGGTGTGGCTCGCTATCTCGTGACCCTCCTGCCAGGCGCGTTTGACAAGGCCGGGGCTGCGCTCGGCCATCTGGCCGACGAGGAAGAAGGTGCAGTGCGCGCCGCGCGCCTTGAGTCCGTCAAGGAGCCGGGCGGTGTTGCTGCTCGAGGGGCCGTCGTCGAAGGTGAGCGCAATGAGCTTATCTCCGTCGGCGCTCGCCGATACCGGCAAAGCTCCCACTAACATCAGCACGGCAAGAAACGCCGCGGCAAGCTTTCTGAATTTTTTCATATTTTAAAACCCCAATTTGACCATATTCTTGTCGTTTGCAAAGCTTGACATCTCGCAGACGAAGAGTATCTCGTCAGCGCCTTTATCCGCGGCAAGCTGCTTTGCCGAGCCCATGTAATAGCGCAGATCGAGCATGATTATATTCTCGTAATCGGCCGTGAGGAACGGCACGAGGCTGTTTGCAAACGAGTCTTTTATAATAAGCAGCGTTTTGCCGTTATTGCAGCCGCCCGTTATAGTCGTCTCGCCGTAGTTTCCGCCGAGAAAGACCTTGTATTTATCCTTTTCTCCGGCAGCGGACATATCGTAAAGCGGTATCTCCTTTCCGTCGGCCGTGACCTTTAGGTTATCCGACACCGGGGAGATGTAAACACCGTCGCACTTTGCCGCCGGGTCGAGTGTCTTTGAGTAGGTCGTGCCGAGGAAGCTGTCGCTGAAAAGCTCGGGGGATGCAGCATACTTTCCGTCCGGCAGCAGCGCTTTATAAGCCGTGTGCGCGCCGTACCATGTCCAGTGGTGGTCGGTGCGGTAATACACCTGCTGCTGGGTCTTTGCCTCGCTCAGCGCGGTATACAGGTCGGGAAAGCTCACGTCCGGCATTGCGCTTTTGACCGTGTTATAAAGCTTTTCGGCGTCATACATCTGCGCGTGCGCCGGGAGCTTATCGCTCATGACCGTGCCCGTTGCCGGAACGAGCAGCATCGTTGTTTTCACTCCGCACGACTGCACGAAGTCGGAAACAAGCCCGATATTGCGCCGCAGATTTGTTTCATCGACCTTGTCGGGCGTGATCTTTTCCATATAATATCCGTCCGAGCCGAGGTACGCGCCGCCTATATCCTTGAAGCCGGCGAGCTTTTTGACCTGCGAGCCGAGCTGCGTCCATGTGTCGCGCGCCGGGAACTGATCGGAGATATAGTCGGTTATTTTATTCTGAAAGCTGCCGTCGAGGATGCTGTCAAACGTAAGCTTGGGCGCGGTTTGCAGCATGCGGTTTTCGTTGTCGGAAAACGTCCTGTCCTCCCCGGCGAACACAAACGCCGCAGGGAGAATTATGACGGCAAGGAACAGCGCGATGAGCGCTATGTGGAATTTTTTCATTACGCTCACCTCTTAGAATCTAAAGTAAAGGAAGGGATTGTAGCTGTCGCCGATAAGCAGGATCATGCTCAGTGCCAGAAGCGCTATCGTCATAACGCTTTTTATCGTAAAGGCCGCTTTTTCGTTCATTGCGCCCGTTGCGGAGAGGAAAAGCCTCTTCGGAAGCTCGGTGGAGGCAACGCAGCAGATGATCAGGAGCGCCGCCTTTGTAAAAAGCGTGTACACATCCATGCCGCCTACGGCTCCGTTTGCCCCGAACATCGAGCCGAGGTACGGCAGGAGAACGCTGACGTCGTCGCTTGCGAATATGACCCAGCCGATGACGATCAGCAGCAGCGCATACACATGGCGGAAAAGCTTCGGCAGCTTATCCAATGCTTTGAGCAGGAACAGCTTTTCTATAAACAGGATCACGAAGTAATACAGGCCCCACATGACGAAGTTCCAGCCCGCTCCGTGCCAGAAGCCGGTGAGCGACCAGACGATCAGCAGGTTCAGTGCCTGACGGGCAAGGCCGCAGCGGTTGCCGCCTAGTGGGATATAGAGATATTCCTTGAACCACGTGCTCAGCGTGATATGCCACCTGCGCCAAAAGTCTGTTATGGACACGGACTGATACGGATAGCGGAAGTTTTCGGGGAACTTGAAGCCGAACATCCTGCCGAGACCGATAGCCATATCCGAATAGCCGGAAAAGTCAAAATATATCTGGAAGGTATACGCTATCGCACCCGTCCACGCCATCAGCGCCGAGACGTCGCCGCCGAGTGCGTATATTTCCGACCACACGGCGCCCATCTGGTTTGCAAGCAGCACCTTTTTGCCGAGGCCGACCACAAAGCGCATAACGCCCTCGGAAAAGTCGGCCGTAGTCACGCTGCGCTCGGCAAGCTGATCCTGCACGTCGGCATAGCGGACTATGGGGCCTGCTATGAGCTGGGGGAACATGGTGATGTACATTCCGAAGTCGATGAGGTTTTTCTGCACCCTGACATCGTTGCGATAAACGTCGATGGTGTAGCTCATGGCCTGGAAGGTGTAAAACGAAATGCCTATGGGCAGCGCGATCTTGAGAAGGTCAAAGCTTGAGCCGAATATCGCGTTTACGTTCGTTATGATAAAGTCGGTGTATTTAAACACGCTCAGCAGGCCGAGGTCAATGACGACCGACAAAACGAGCATAAGCTTCAGGCGCTTTTTGTTTTCGCGGTTTTTGTCCATGAGACGGCCGAAAATGTAGTTGACCAGAATGGAGAATATCATCAGGAAAACGTACTTCGGCTCGCCCCAAGCGTAGAACACAAGGCTGGCTATCAGCAGAAACAGGTTTCGCCCCTTTTTCGGGCAGATATAGTACCCCAACAGAACCAGGGGCAAATAAACGCACAGGAAAATCGTACTGCTGAAAACCATGTATGTCTCTCCGTTTACTTAGTGAATTCTTTGAACGCTGTCTCCGCGTTCTGCGGCGCGTCGCTCATTATGAGCAGAACGCAGTCGCCGTCGGTTTTTACAACGGCGCTTTCGGCGCGCTGCACCTGCTGCGGCTCATAGGTCTTGTACATCTGCACGCGCGACCGGACATGCTCGCGCAAACTGTCGGCCATGGCGGAAGCGTCGGACTTATCCTTGAGCTGCACCACAGCGATCTCGTACGCCATGCCGTCGGCGGCATAGGCGAGGAAAAAGCCGTGAATTTTATTATACCCCAAATCGGATATGTATGAAAAGGCCTTTTCGGCATTTTCATCCCAACTGCCGCTAACTTTCATCTCCGGCAGGGTCTTATCGGCGCTTACCATGCTGTTTTCAAGCGCCTGCATGTCGATGCTCTTCGTTTTTTCGCCGCAGGCGCACAGCGAAAGCGAGAGCATCACGGCGCACAGGGCGCATACTATTCTTTTTATCATCATGCTATCCTCGCAACGCTGCTGGCACCGCCTATTATCGTATTGTGGCTATAGGTATTGTCGCTATGGCCTGAAGAATCGCCGCTGCCCATATCGCCGAATGCCTTGTTCACGGCATCGTCTATCTTCTGCTGAATCTCGTCGGTAACGCCCGGATCGACATCCGGATCTTCGGTTTTCTCATAGTTTATGTACACGCAGAAAACGTTGTCGTCGCCTGCTTCGAGCCAACTCCAGCTGAAGCTTACACCGTAGCCTGCGTTAAATACAACCGTGTTCTCGACACTGTTCATTATGGTATCGGCAAGGTTATAGATATCGTCGCTTATATCCTTGCCGAAATCAAGGCTTACAACGCCCTGCCGCGCACCGAGCGCCGCACGCATCTGCTCGGGAATAGTGTAAACATCCTTGCACTGCGTTCTGTTGACGTAAGCATAGTTGTACTCATAGCCGTCGGCCGCCGGGAAAAAGTCAGTGTTCCACTCCTGCGAGTTCATCATCGTCTCGTCGTTGAGGTTAAAGTGCGAGAAGTTTCCTTCGCCGGAACCGGCATCGGAATAAATATCGGTGTGGTACCATTGCCCGTCGAGCTTCACAATATCCCATGAATGCGACAGATGCGAATCATGCACGACCATGCAGTCGATGCCCAGCATCTGCATGAACAGCCTGAAGGTCGTTGCATAACCGACGCAGACGGCCTCGTGGTTCTTGAGCACGCCGTTGGGATTGTCCACAGGCTTGCTTTCATCCTCGGGAATGGCCGTCATCGAGCCGCTGTCAAAGCCGATGTTTGCCGTCATCCATTTATAAACGGCAAGCTCCTTTTCGTAATCGCTCATGCCGTCGGTGATTATCTCGTCAAGCACGCTCTTTGCCATACCGAGCGTCTCCTTATCCTTATCGGAAAGGTTCGAGGCATTGCCCGACTTGTACGCATCGGATATCTGCGTTGTTGCCTTTATGACGTACTCGCCGCCGACGGTAACGTCGTTTTCCTGCGCAACGTCCTCGGTGTCGGAGTCTCCGGCGCTTTCTTCAAGTGCTTTGACCTTGAAGATGGTAAACACGTTGAGCGCCAAGAGCAAAACAAGCATCACCGGCGTTACAACGTACATTATTCTAACAAGCTTTCTTTTCATGTAAGCAGCTCCTTTCGGATATTAATACGTTTGAAAGCGGAAAAAGTTCCGCCCAAAACTGTGTGGTTTGCATTAGCACAGTTAATATACCCTCCGGCACGGTCAATGTCAAGTGCAGGACTGTTAATTTTAATCCTTGCTTTACACGAAAAAAAATAATATACTAAAATAGTAAAAACATTCCCACGGAGGTTTTTTTGTGACTGATCTCAGATTTTATTTTGACGGCACGAACGGAACGCCGGTCAACGGAGAGGTGCTGCTCGACGTCATGATATCAAAGGAGGAAAAGCCCAAGGATATCGGGCAGCTCAAATTCAGATACTCCGACTCGTTTTTCCTGCACTCGGCCTGCTCCTACGACCATGAGCTTGCGATAATGTCGCTGGGGCTTACGATGAGCGCGTTCACTTACAAAGCCGACGGCGACAAGCACGCAAGGGCGGCGCTGCATGCGATTGGCTGCGACGACCGCACTATCGAAAGCTTCCGCTTCGACGATCAGCAAAGCTGCGCCGACTCCTGCGGATACATCATCGCGGCAAAAAAGCTGCCGGACGATACCTTCCTTATCCCTGTCGTTATCCGCAGCCACTGCTACGGCGGCGAATGGGTCAGCAACGCGCACGCGGTCGAGGAAGCATACCCCGACCATGCCGTGGGCTTCAAGGCCGCGGCCGACGGCGTTTATGACGCGGTGACGGATTATATTACGCGGCGCGGCTTTGACCGCGGACGGGTAAAGCTCTGGCTGTGCGGCTACAGCCGCGGAGGTGCTGTCACTAACCTGCTCGGCGCGCGCTTTACCTTTGAAAGCGGCATAGGCAAGGACAATATTTTTGCCTACAGCTTTGCAACACCCGTCACGGTGTTCGACAGGGCATGCCTTTTCACAGACAACATATTCAACATTATGTCCGAAATGGACATCGTTCCGCGCATGCCTCTGCGCTACTGGGCACTGACCCGATACGGCGCGGACATGATCGTTCCCTGCAAGGCCCGGCGCGGCCTGGGCGAATACACGCGCCTTCTCGGCCAAATGCAGGCGCAGTTTGCCGAGATAATGGGCGAGCTTGGCGTTGAAGCGGCCTATGTTCCGCTCGACGATCAGGAGCGCGCGCTCGATCTTCTGTTTGACTATATCGATGATCTGCTCGACACGCCGGAAAAATACCGCGACGACGGATATCAGCAGCTTGCAATGGACTATATGCGCAGCAAAATGCACGGCGATACCTTTGAGCTGCGCAAATTCCTCAATTTCCTGCTCGACGGGAACGAGGAGATGGCCGACGAGCTGTGCTCGCTTATCGACAACTGGCACGATCTCGGCGGCATTGAAAAAATGCAGCGGCTGGGCATAATGCTCTCAAAGCGCAAATCCGGCGATAAGTCTCCGGCAACGGAGATCATATTCATGGTCATCGGCATTCTCTTCCGCTATGCCGCCAAATACACCGCGACAAAGGTCACCGGCGGCTCGCAGGATTATTTCTACGAGCAGTTAGTCATCCTTATAATCGACGCATATCAGCACGGGGGCGACTCGTTCATTCTCCAGCAGCACTGGCCGGAGGCATATCTTGCATGGCTCAGAGCCGCGCCGCCCGAGGATCTTTTCCGCGTCGGCAGCTACGCGCGCCAATCAATAAAATAACCGCACAGAAAGGAGAAAAATATGGACAAGACCATTGTTGTCATGGCAGCCGGGCTTGGCTCGCGCTACGGCGGCGTTAAGCAGATAGAGCGCCTCGGCCCCGACGGCGAGATCCTTATGGAATACGCCATATACGACGCGATCCGCGCCGGCTTCAACAGGATAGTGCTCATAATCAAGCCCGATATATACAACGATGTCCGCGAAATGTTCGGAAACCGCATTGAGGAGAGCACCGGCATCAAGATTGACTACGCCTTTCAGACCCTCGACCGCTTCACCGAAAGCCGACCCGAGTTCAAGGCGCGCACCAAGCCCTTCGGCACGGTCCACGCCGTCATATGCGCGGCAGACTGCATAAAAACGCCCTTTGCCGTCATGAACGCCGACGATTACTACGGCGCCGAGGCCTTCCGCGTCATGTCCGAGCAGCTTGAAAAGCTGCACTCGGCTCAGGACGCCGCCATGGTCGCCTACAGGCTGAAAAACACCGTCAGCCCCTTCGGTACCGTCACGCGCGGAGTTTGCATGGTCGATAACGGGCTGCTCACCGGCGTCAGGGAGACATACAAGATAAAAGTCATGCCCGACGGCAGCATCCGCGACACGTCCGAGTCCGAGGACGGCCCCATCCTCGCGCCCGACACCTTCGTTTCCATGAACCTCTGGGGCTATCATCAGGATATTCTGCCCGTTATGGAGCGGTACTTTGCCGATTTCCTCGCCGCGCTCCCGGCAGACGAGATGAAGGCCGAGTGCCTGCTGCCGACGATGATGGGCGATCTGACAAACAGCGGCAAAATAAATATCTCCGTTTTGAACACAAACGACCGCTGGTTCGGCCTGACCTACAAGGAGGATAAGCCCGGAGCCGTCGCCGCGCTCACCGCGCTTCACGAAAACGGCACCTATCCCCCCACCCTCTGGCGCGGCTGACAGCGCATATAAAAACACAGCATCTCGAAATGATGAGATGCTGTGTTTTTTATTATGCGTTATGCGATTTTTTTCCTGCGCACGCCGAAATGCTCGAGCAGATGCGGAATATACAGGCTTGCGAGTATAAGCAGCGCGCCGCACACGCCCTGAACTGTGACCGGCTCGCTGAGGAACACGACGCCGAGCACCGACGCAAACGCAGGGCTTCAGACCGACAACAGCCTGTGCTTTGAAAAGCGCGGCATAACGCCGAATTTGAGCTTCTCCACGCCCGACAGCTTCGTTGCCTGCGGCATGGTCAAGGCCGGGCTTGGCGTTGCGCTCGTAAACCGCGTGATCGCCGACGAGCTGAGCGACGCCGTTGCCTATGTGCCGCTCGATCCGCCCGAGGTGGTCGATATCTGCGTCGTCACCCCCGCGGACGATGTCATCTCACCCGCCGCAAAAATTTTCAAATCCTACGCCCTTGAATTTTTAGAGGCGCTTTGAGTTTGCACCGCACCGCATTGGCTCACCTGTTAAGGGGAGCAGGCAGCTTTGCTGCCGAGGAGTTGAATTAAAACCTATTAGCTCTCCGCTGCGGCCAACGGTCGCTTGTAGGGAACAGGCAAGCCTGTTCCGCGTGTTATGGTTTTGCCAACACTCTCCGGTCGGGCTGACGCAAAAACCGTATCGGCGCAATTTGAATGCGCCACTAAATGCCTTCCCCTTGCGGAGCTTGAGGGGAAGGTGTCACCTTTGGTGACGGATGAGGTGTTATTAAATCTGCGGTGCTAACCGCCACATTTTTAGATGCGTTTTTTTAGAGGCGCTTTTACATTGTACCGATACATTTATTGCGGTATCCCGACCGGGAACTACCGGCAAAACCGTTACAAGCGGAACGGATAAATCCGTTTTTTCAGTGGCGCCTTTGCGCTGCTACCGGTACGATTTTTGCGTCAGCACGACCAGAAGCTACTGGCAAAACCATAGCGAGCGGAACGGATAAATCCGTTCCCTACATGGTGCGGTGCAAAACTCAGCATCGCACTTGCGTTACGCGAAACGTCACGGTTTCCTCCATTGTCCCGAACCGGGCCACCGCAATTAGCGTATCCGTAGCTGCGTCAAATCGCCACTAAAAAACCCTCGTCCGGGAGGACGAGGGTTTTTTATATGGTATTGAGATCAATCCATCTTGTTGAGTGCGACGGTCATAGCGCTCTTCTTGTGAGCTGCGTTGTTCTTGTGGATAAGACCCTTGCAGGCTGCCTTGTCCACTGCCTTGACTGCGACCTTGTAGCTCTCTGCTGCGACGGTCTTGTCGCCGCCTGCGACGGCTGCGTCGAACTTCTTCATGACGGTTTTAAGAGCGGTCTTGTCGGCGCGGTTCTTTGCGCGCAGTTCCTTGCTCTTTGCGTCTCTCTTCATTGCGGACTTAATGTTGGGCATCGTTGTTGCACCTCCTTGTAACTTAGTAACAAAAGTCTACGGACTTTTCCGGCGAAAACCGCCGGTTTACGCCGGCTGCCAGACTGATTTTCCGTTCTGGCGGTTACTGCCGTTGGGACTGAATAACGTAACGAAACGCGAGTAGACGCTCGCGGATAATTAGTTTATCATCAAAGCACTGAAATTGCAAGCTTTTTCTTCACTTTTTCCGCTTTTTTATAAATAAATGTATCACTTGTGCCGTCAAGGGTAAAACTACCACTATATCTTGTTATGTTGAGGTGGAGCATGCAGAATAAATTCGCGCGCACGGACCTGGCCGCCGAGGCGGTCGGCAGGCTGGACAGAGCACCCGAGGGCGTTTTTGCCGACACGCTTTCGCTGCACGGCTGCGAGGTCAGCCGCGTCGCGATATCTTCCGAGGCCGGGGCCGAGGCGCTGGGCAAGCCTATGGGCAAATACCTCACGCTCGAAATGGCAGATTATGTTACGCGGCGCGGACAGAGCTTCCCGGACTGCGCGGCGGCGCTGCGCGATCTCCTGAAAAGCTTCGAGGCGGTCGAGCGCGCGCAGAGCTATCTAATCGCCTGTCTGGGCAACCGCGCCGTGACTCCCGACGCGGTCGGGCCGCTTACAGCCGACGGAATTATCGTCACGCGGCACCTGAAATCCTCGCTTCCGCAGGATTTTGCGGCGTTTTCGTCCGTATCCGTGGTGCGCCCCGGCGTTTTGGGCACGACCGGCATTGAAAGCGCGCAGACCATCCGCAGCATGTGCGAGCTTGTGCGCCCCGACTGCGTTATTGCCGTCGATGCGCTCGCAAGCGGCGAGATGCACCGGCTTTGCCGCAATATTCAGCTTTGCGACACGGGAATTTCCCCCGGCAGCGGCGTCGGCAACGACCGCGCCGAGATAAGCGAGGCTTACCTCGGCTGCCCGGTGATCGCCGTCGGCGTTCCGACGGTCGCCGATGCCGCGGCGCTCAGCGACAGTGCGGACGCGCAGAGTCTCTTCGTCACACCGCGAAATATCGACGAGCTTGTGCGCTCGGCCTCCAAGCTCATCGCCTACGGCATCGACCTTGCGCTGCACCGGGGTCTCGGTATCGAGGATATAGACGCACTCATCGAGTAATGTTTCACGTGAAACGCCGCCCTGCCTGTTTCACGTGAAACACAGGCAAAAAATTTTCAAATGTTTCATGTGAAACATTGAAATACAGACGCAGACTTGATATAATAGCCGCAAGAGGTGAGACTATGTCAAGAATCATTGCGATAGCCAACCAAAAGGGCGGCGTCGGCAAGACAACGACCTGCGTTAACCTTGCCTGCGCGCTGAAAATGAAAGGCAAGCGCGTTCTGCTCGTCGATTGCGACCCACAGGGCAACTCAACGTCGGGCATGGGCGTGGACAAGAACTCGACGCCCGGCGCGTATGAGCTGCTGATCAAAAAATCCGATACTCTCGACTGCATCCGTCATACGCCGTATGGCGACGTGATCCCGTCAAATAAGGAGCTGTCCGGCGCGTCGGTCGAGCTTGTGCGGCAGGAAAAGCGCGAATTTGTTCTGAAAAACGCGCTGCAAATGGTCTACAACGACTACGACTACATATTTATCGACTGTCCGCCGTCGCTGGAGCTGCTGACGCTCAACGCTCTCGTCGCGGCCGACAATGTGATAATCCCCATGCAGTGCGAATACTACGCGCTTGAGGGTATTGCGGACCTCATGACTACGATACGCATGTGCAACAAGCGCCTGAACCCCTCACTGCGCATACAGGGCATCGTCATGACCATGTACGATGCGCGAACCAATCTGACGCAGCAGGTGGCGTTTGAGCTGAAGGAATACTTCGGTGCAAAGGTCTACGAAACGGTCATACCGCGCAGCGTGCGCCTGTCGGAAGCGCCAAGCCACGGAAAGCCGGGCGTAGCGTACGACCGTATCGGCAAGGGCAGCCGCGCATACATGAAGCTCGCCGACGAGTTTCTGCTGCGCGAAAAGTACAGGAAAAGGAGCTAAATATGGCCAAGGATACGAAAAAAGGTCTCGGACGCGGCCTCAGCGAGCTTTTCGGCGATGATATTCTCGATAACGAGAACGAAGGCGAGCTGATCTACGCTCCGATAGCAAAGGTCGAGCCGCGCGCAGAACAGCCGCGAAATCGCTTCGACGACGACGCTTTGCAGGAGCTTGCAGACTCCATCGCGCAGTACGGCCTGATCCAGCCGATCACGGTGCGCCGGCGCGAGGGCGGATTTTATCAGATAATCGCAGGCGAGCGACGCTGGCGAGCCTGCCGCATGGCCGGACTTGTCGAGGTGCCGGTGCGCGTCATCGAAGCCGACGACCGCCGCGTCGCCGAGCTTGCGCTGGTCGAAAATCTCCAGCGCGAGGATCTAAACCCCATCGAGGAAGCCCTCGGCTACAAAAGCCTCATCGAGGAATACGGCCTGACGCAGGAGGAAGCGTCCAAAAGCGTGGGTCGATCGCGTCCTGCGATCGCAAACGCAATGCGTCTTTTGAGTCTGAGCAAGGAGGTTCTTCCTCTGGTCGAGGACGGAACGCTGTCGGCAGGGCATGCGCGCGCACTGCTTCCTATAAGCGACCCGGCGGAGCAGCTAAAAGCCGCGCGAGCAGTCATCGACGGCGGCCTTTCAGTGCGAAAGACCGAGCAGCTTGCTGTAAAAACGCTCAAAAAACTCGCCGAGGAGCCGGAAACCGAATCCAAAACCGACGCGCTTATGGTCGATTACATAGCCGAGACCGAGGATTACCTCAGCCGGTCGCTTGCGCGCAAGGTCGCGCTCGAGCAAAAGCGCAAGGGCGGCAGGATAATATTGGAATTTTATGACAGTGACGACCGCGAGGCGCTGATATCAAATCTGGCGCGCATGGGCCGCAGCTGGGAAGAAATAATTAAGTAAAAGGAGAAATAACAATGCTCGATATAAAATTTGTCCGCGAGAACCCGGATACAGTAAAGGAAAACATCAAAAAGAAGTTTCAGGACGAGAAGCTGCCGCTGGTTGACGAGGTCGTTGACCTTGACGTGAAGTACCGCGCGGCGATGACCGAGGCAAACGAGCTGCGCGCAAGCCGCAACGCGCTGTCGAAAAAAGTCGGACAGCTCATGGGTCAGGCGAAGAAGGACCCCTCGAAGCTTGCCGAGGCCGAGGAGGCAAAGGCGCAGGTCAAGGCAAACGCCGACCGCCTTGCCGAGCTTGAGACGCTGCACGACGAGCTTGCCGTGCGCATCCGCAAGATCATGCTGACCATCCCGAACATCATCGACCCCTCCGTTCCCATCGGCCCGGACGACTCGGCAAACGTCGAGGTCGAGCGCTTCGGCGAGCCTGTCGTTCCCGATTTCGACATTCCCTATCACACCGAGATCATGGAGAGCTTCAACGGCGTTGACATGGACTCGGCCGGCCGCGTTTCCGGCAGCGGATTTTACTATCTCATGGGCGATATCGCGCGCTTGCACTCGGCAGTAACGGCCTACGGCCGCGACTTCATGATCGACAAGGGCTTTACCTACTGCATACCTCCGTTCATGATCCACGGCAACGTCGTCGAGGGCGTCATGAGCCAGACGGATATGGACGCGATGATGTACAAAATCGAGGGCGAGGATCTCTACCTCATCGGCACGAGCGAGCACTCGATGATCGGCAAGTTCATCGACCAGATCCTGCCCGAGGCGAGCCTGCCGCAGACCCTGACGAGCTACAGCCCCTGCTTCCGCAAGGAAAAGGGCGCGCACGGCATCGAGGAGCGCGGCGTTTACCGCATCCACCAGTTTGAAAAGCAGGAGATGATCGTCGTCTGCAAGCCCGAGGACAGCCGCGACTGGTACGAAAAGATGTGGCGCTACAGCGTCGAGCTGTTCCGCAATCTTGAGATACCCGTGCGCCAGCTCGAGTGCTGCTCGGGCGATCTGGCCGACCTCAAGGTCAAATCCTGCGATATCGAGGCGTGGTCGCCGCGCCAGAAGAAGTATTTCGAGGTCTGCTCCTGCTCGAACCTCGGCGACGCTCAGGCGCGCAGACTCAAGATCCGCGTCAAGGGCGAGGACGGCAAGATGTATCTGCCGCACACCCTCAACAACACCGTCGTTGCGCCGCCGCGCATGCTCATCGCCTTCCTCGAAAACCATCTCCGGGCCGACGGCAGCGTCACCATTCCCGAGGTGCTGCGCCCCTACATGGGCGGCAAGGAAGTCCTCATTCCGTGCAAAAAGTGATCTGAAATTACATACATAGGGAGTTAAGATATGAAAAAGTTTCTGTCTGAGTTCAAGGAATTTATCATGCGCGGCAACGTGCTTGATATGGCCGTCGGCGTCATCGTCGCAACGGCCTTCGGAAAGATAACGACTTCTCTCGTAAACGACCTGTTCATGCCGTTCATAAGCTGGCTGTTCGGCACGCGCGATATGAGCGCGCTCAACCTCATCGTGCGCCCCGAGATCGTCGAAAACGGCGCCGTCGTGCAGGAGGCGATAACCATCGGCTTCGGCAGCTTCGTCGCCGTCGTCATTGATTTCCTGCTCATGTCGCTGGTGGTGTTTATCATCCTCAAGCTGTTTAACAAGGCACGCGCCATGACCGAGAAAAAGGTCGAGGAGCCGGAGCCCGAGGAAGAGCCTGCTCCCACCACCGAGCAGCTCCTCGCCGAGATCCTCGAAGAACTCAAAAAATCTTCAGAGGCTTTTTAGAGGCGCATTGACGCACCTACCGATACATATATCTCTGGTGGCCCGGTTCGGGACTGCGGAGTAAACCGTATTTGCCTCGTGCTACGCAAGTGCGATGCTGAGCCTTGCGGTATCCCGGTTCATGACAATGGTGGAAACCGTATCGTTTCGCACTACGCAAGGTTGTGCTATATTAGTGCAAAATTTGCGCCGCACCCCTTTGGCTCACCTGTCAAGGGGAGCAGGCAGCTTTGCTGCCGAGGGGTTAAATTAAATTCGTGCCGTAGGCACACCATCGGCTCTCTGCTATCAGCTCACGGCTATCAGCTGCGGTGAAACCGCACGGTTTCGTCGGCACCCACCGGTCGGGCTGACGCAGCATCCGTATCGGTATCAGCGTAAAAACGCTATTAAAAAAGTGCGGCACGAGCCGCACACAACAATTATTCACTATTAATTATTCATCATTCATTATTCATTGGGGCGGTCGCAGACCGCCCCCCTTTTTGCCTTCCCCTGCACCTTGTAGGGAACGGATTTATCCGTTCCGCGTGCTGCGGTTTTCTCCGTACTTACCGGTCGGGATACCGCAATAAATGTATCGGCACAATGTGAAACCGCCTCTGAAAAAATGTGGCGGTTAGCACCGCAGATTTAATAACACCTCATCCGTCACCAAAGGTGACACCTTCCCCTCAAGCTACGCAGGGGAAGGCAAAAGGCGGCGCAAATTTTGCACTAATATAGCACAATCCAATGTAGTGCGAGGCACACACGGTTTCCACCGCACCCTCGAACCGGGCTACCGCAATAAATGTATCCGCAATATTTTAATGCGCCTCTAAAAATACGGTTTCCTCCGCATTCTCGACACCGGGCAACCGCAATATACGTATCCGTAGCTGCGTCAATGCGCCTCCAAAAAAACGTGGAGTTCGAAAATGCGAAGCCAGGGGAAGCTCAGGTTTTTGACGGAAAGCGAGCCGAAGCCGGCGGTGCCGCCGTCAAGATCGGTGAGGTACGAGCTGTGCGCGAGGTTGTCGAGCACGGGCGCTGCGCTTTCGTCGAGCAGCTGCCGTGCCTTCGTCAGAACGACGTCGGGATCGGTGCCGCTGCGGCAGAAATTATCCGGATCGCCGCCAAGCTCGCCGCGGATGTAGGCGTCAAGCTCAATCTTCACGTCGTTTTTATAGCAGATGTCCTTTATCAGCGAGTCGGCGAGGGTGCGGCGGAAATCGTCGAGCTGAGCCTGGGTCTCGGGTCCGCCCTGCGCGAGGCACAGCCAGCGCGCGACGCCGTTTGCAAGGGCGATTCCGCTTGCATTTGCAAGGTCGTAGTACCCGGCGTAGCCCATGAGGAAGCCAAGCTCGGTGCTCTTAACGAGCCGGGCTTGGAAATCCGCGCCGTATTTATTGCGCGAGGCATCCATCAAAACGGTCGCAACGCCGTTTTTCCGGTTTTCTTTCAGCGCGGCGATCGCGTCGCTTATGTATCGGCTCTTTTTGCTCTCGTCGGCAGGCATGGTCAGCACGATAAGCTCGAGCCTGTCTGCGGTGTCGGAATTTGTCGAATCAAGGCCGAGATAGTCAAGGTGCGCGGTCACGACCTCGGCTGCGGTCTGGTGGTCATAGGCGCTCATGGCACTGTTTTCGCTGCCGCCGAAATAGCGGACTCGCAGCTCGGGCAGCGCGCCGGAACAGTCAAGCTCGGCGTACATTTTGCACACTGCGAGCATGCCGTCCTCGTCCGCGCCGGACAGCACCGAGCCGCGGCCGTCGATCGCGCGGCGCAGCCACGCAAGCTCGTTTGTCTGGATGCTCGCAGACGGCGCGGAGTCGTCAACGCCGATGAGGAAGCGCACATTGTCCATGCCCTCGGTCGCCCTGAGCGCGCAGTCGATAAGCTCAAGCTTGCGCTCGCGCGCCTTGAAGTACACCGAAGTCACATTCTCATCAAAGGCTATCACACTGCCGCTTTCGTCAAGCGGATAGCTCCTCACAATGTTCTCTATCGTCAGCTCGTCGCCGCTAAGCTCCGGGCGCGCGATCCGAGCGTACTCGCGCAGGGCATTGTAGTCCTCGAGCGTGTTGCCGTCGTAGCCGACCGTCGGCGCAAGGCGCATGACCGTATCGATGACCCAGATCTCGTTCTCGGGCGCATCGAGCGCGGCAAACAGACTTTCGATAAGCTCCGTTTCCGTCATCGTCGTGCCGTCGCCGAGGGTAACGTCCTCGCCGGTGAAGCAGCGCGAGTTGACAAGTCCGCCCGACAGGAGCTGGTCGAGCGACAAAATGTATCTGTCGCAGCCCGACTCCTCCTGCTCGAGCACCCACTCGTACAGCGCCGCGCGGTCGCCGTATTTAAGGCCGCTTTCGCCCAGCGGCTGCTCGTCAAGCCGCGTGCGGTAGTCCTCTTCATCCGGCATGACAAGCTCGTACCCGAGCGAGCCTGCCAGGTACTCGACTCTGTCCGTATTCACCGGCCGGTCGTCCAGCGGAACATACGCAACGCGCGTCTCCTCGCCGCCGGCATCCGGCAGCTTCTGAGTATCGGGAACCGGCGCCGTGCAGCCTGCAAGCATCACAAGCGCAAGCGCTCCGCTTAGTAATTTTCTCTTCATTCCTTCTCCTTTTTTTAGAGGCGATTTGACGCAGCTACGGATACGGTGATTGCGGTGTCCCGGTGTCGAAGTTACCGACGAAACCGTGAAACTCTCGCGCTACGCAAGGTTGTGCTATATTAGTGCAAAATTAGGCTGCACTCCATTGGCTCACCTGTCAAGGGGAGCAGGCAGCTTTGCTGCCGAGGGGTTGAATTAAAAACTATTCACTATTACCTATTACCTCTTCACTGCGGCAAACGGCCGCTTGTAGGGAACGGATTTATCCGTTTTTTCAGTGGCGCATTAAAATTTTACGGATACATTTATTGCGTCAGCCCGACCGGTGGGTGCGACGAAACCATAACAAGCGGAACGGGCAAGCCCGTTCCCTACGAGGGTGCGGCGAAAATTTTGCACTAATATAGCACAATCTTGCGTAGTGCGAAACGATACGGTTTCCTCCGCACCCTCGACACCGGGCAACCAGAGATATATGTATCGGTAGGTGCGTCAATGCGCCTCTGAAAAATCTTTGATGAATTTGCGGGCCTGATCGACGATGCGGGCGTTTGATCTCAGGCGCAGGCTGACGCGCGGCGCGGTGCCGGCCTCGACCTTGAGCACGCCCTTGTACTCGGGGCGCGCGTAGAGCGCGGAGATGCGCTCCATATCGAAATCGCGCAGTGCGAATATGAGCTTGCCGGATTTCTGCGAAATGTCGCTTATGCCGGCCCTTCCGGCCTCGCCGCGCAAAAGCGCGACGTGGATAAGCGCGCTCACGCCCGAGGGCAGATCGCCGAAGCGGTCGATAAGCTCGTCGATGAGGTCGTCGGCCTCGTCCTCGGTGCGCAGAAGCGCGATGCGCCGGTAGATATCCATGCGCTGCCCCTCGGCCGGGATATACGTCTCGGGGATGCTCGCCGCAACGGCGAGATCGGCCGAGCACTCGGCGCGATGCTCGACCTTGACGCCGCGCTCCTCGAGCACGGCCTCGCTCAGGAGCTTCATGTACATATCGTAGCCGACGTCGGTCATATGCCCCGACTGCTCCGCGCCGAGAAGGCTGCCTGCGCCGCGAATTTCAAGGTCGCGCATGGCGATCTTGAAGCCCGAGCCGAACTCGGCAAACTCGCGGATCGCCTCGAGGCGCTTTTCCGCGACCTCGGTGAGCACCTTGTTCTGGCGGAAGGTGAGGTAGGCCGAGGCGCGGCGCGTGCTGCGTCCGACGCGGCCGCGTATCTGGTGCAGCTGCGCAAGACCCATTTTGTCCGCGTCCTCGATGATGAGTGTGTTGACGTTGGGAATGTCGATGCCGGTCTCGATGATCGTCGTGCAGACGAGCACCTGAATTTTGCCCTCGGTGACGTCCTCCATGACCGAGGCGAGCATGTCTTTATCCATCTGCCCGTGCGCAACGCCGACGGTCACCTCGTTATCAAGCATCTCGCGTATCTTTATCGCGGTGCGCTCGATGCTGTCGATGCGGTTGTGCAGGTAATACACCTGGCCGCCGCGCTGGATCTCGCGGCGTATCGCGTCGCAGATGATGCCCCAGTCGTGCTCCATGACAAAGGTCTGCACAGGTAGTCTGTCCTGCGGCGGCTCGTCGATCGAGGACATGTCGCGTATGCCCGAAAGCGCCATATTAAGCGTGCGCGGAATGGGCGTTGCCGACAGCGTGAGAACGTCCACGCCGCGGCTCATTTCCTTTATGTGCTCCTTGTGGCCGACGCCGAAGCGCTGCTCCTCGTCAACGATAAGAAGCCCGAGGCTTTTGAATTTGACGTCCTTTTGCAAAAGCCTGTGAGTGCCGACGACGAGGTCGCACTTGCCGGTTTTAAGGTCGTCGAGCGTCTTTTGTATCTGCGCCGGGGTGCGGAAGCGGCTGAGCACCTCGACGGTTATCGGGAAGCCGAAAAAGCGCTGCACGGCGGTCTGGTAATGCTGCTGGGCGAGCACCGTTGTCGGCACGAGTATCGCCGCCTGGCGGTTATCGAGGATGCACTTCATCGCCGCGCGCAGCGCGACCTCCGTTTTGCCGTAGCCGACGTCGCCGCACAGCAGCCTGTCCATCGGCGTTTCCGACTCCATGTCGGCCTTGATCTCGTTTATGCTGCGCAGCTGATCGTCGGTCTCGGTGTAGCCGAAGTTATCCTCAAACTCGCGCTGCCACGGCGAGTCGGGCGCGAAGGCGTGGCCCGGTATGCGCGCACGCTCGGCATACAGCTTTATAAGCTCGCCGGCCAGCTTCTTCGTCGCGGCCTTGGCGCGCGAGCGCGCACGCGACCACTCCGCACCGCCCATTTTTGAGAGCTTAACGTGCTGATCCTCGGCCGCGCCGAGATATTTCGTCACCATGTCCAGCGCCGTTGCCGGAACATAAAGCGTGTCCGTTCCGGCGTAGCGGATCATGATATAGTCCTTTTCAAAGCCGTCCACCTTCATCTTTTTTATGCCGGCAAAGCGGCCGATGCCGTGAACCTCGTGGACGACAAGATCCCCCGGAGCAAGGTCTGCGTAGGAGTTTATGCGCTGCCTGTTCGACGGGGCTTTTTTGCTGCTTTTATGCTTATGCTCGCGCACGCGCAGAAGCTGCATGTCGCTTATGACGGCAAGCTTTATGCCGGGATACTCCATGCCTGCCGACATGCCGCCGACGGATATCGTGCAGCAGCCCTCCTCTGGCAGCTTTTCGAGCGTTTCCTGAACGTAGGCGATGATACCCGAATCCTTCAGGAAGCTTTGCAGAAGCTCGGCACGGCGCATGTCTCCTGCCAGAACCACAACGCGGAAGCCCTGCTTGAGATACGCCGAAACGTCCTCGGCCGCGGTCTTGACAGAGCCTGCGTAGGACGGCAGCTGCTTTGCCGGGATGCTCACGAGCGTTTTAGGCTCGACGGGGTAGCGCCCGACGGTGAACGCGTCTGCCATATACAGCGCATGCTCTGACAAAACGTTCGTCAGCTCATCCCAGCTTATGCGGAACGACGGCGCGTCGGTCGCGACCATGCCGCCCTTTACAAGCTCGCTCAGATCGTCGCCGAGCTGCTTTGCAAAGCCCTTTGCCCTGTCCGCGCATCTCGGCGGCTGGTCGAGGAATATTATCGCCTCCTCGGGTATGTAGTCCGCGCCCGAGGCCTTTTCGTACAGAAACGGCATGTATCTGTCGGCGTATTCTATCTTGACGTTCTGCTCGAGCCGCTCGATATCCGCGCGCAGATTCTGCTCAAGCTGCCGCAGCTGCTGCGAGCTTTTATGCTTTGCGCACTTATCCGCAGCCGCGCGCAATGCGTCGATAAGCGTCTGCGTTCCGCCGGAAGCGAGCGTCGTAAGGCTCTCTGCCGCCGGGAGTATTCGACAAAATTCGACGCTTTCCGTTCTGCGCTGGGTCTTTATGTCGAAAAAGCCCATGCTGTCGATATCGTCGCCCCAGAACTCTATGCGCACAGGCTCTGGGTACGCCGGCGAGAAAAAGTCGATTATTCCGCCGCGCCGGGCAAACTGGCCCGCGCCCTCGACCTGCTCGCAGCGTGTGTAGCCGCAGCGCAGAAGCGCTGCCTCCAGCTCCTCGGGAGGGCACGGTTCGCCTTCCTTGACCGTGAAAGTGGCCTTGCCGAGCGTCTGAGGCGGTATTGCGCGCTGCATAAGCGCGGATACCGTTGCCACCGTAACCGGGCTTTCGCCGCATCTGAGGGCGTTTAAAACATAAAGGCGCTTCTGCTCGGCCTCTCTGGACGCGGCCAGCGAGGGGTAGAAGGTAAAGTCGCGTGAGTACAGGGTGTTTACCGGCCGGCCGAGCATAGACTCGAGGTCGCGCGAGAAGCTCTCCGCCGCGCTGTCGTCCGGGCACACGACGAATATCGGCAGCTCCAGATTTTCGTACAGCGCCGCGGCGAGGTTTACCCTGTGTATGCCCGAAAGTCCCGAAACGAGCGCAGGAAGCCCTCCGCTCTCCATCAGACCCGGGAGGGCGGCCGCTTCCTTGTTTTCAAATATCTGCTGATTGAGTATTTTCATAGTCCAAATATTATACCTTTTTTTTATTTCGAATTCAAGTTTTTCAGAGGCGCATTGGCGCACCTACGGATACTCATATCTCTGGTATCCCGGTATCGAGACATTGGTAAAAACCGTGCTGTTTCGCATCCCGGCAATGCGTTGCTGAGTTTTGCTCCGCACCTTGTAGGGAACGGATTTATCCATTCCGCTTGTTGCATCTACCTGCGCAGTTAATTATAGCGATACGCAGCAGAGGTTTTGCCCTTTGCCTTCCCCTGCGTAGCTCGAGGCGCATTTTTTTAGAGGCGCCTTTACGCTGCTGCCGATACGTTTATTGCGTCAGCCCGACCGGTGAATACTGACGAAACCATTACAGGCGGAACGGATAAATCCGTTCCCTACGACTCTGTTTCAGTTCAGGCAAAACCTTTCCCTACGAGTCTATATCTTATAGATATAGTATAATAATATACTACATTATTATAATTATAAATATTGCAAAGGGGGGCGGTTTTTGATATAATATATTAGTTTTAAAAATGGGGTAATTTGCGAATAAACGAGGATCTGTATATGAGCGTTAATTCACTGAACGATATATGGCAGGCTGTGCTGGGCGTGCTGGGTCAGAACCTGACGGACACGGCCATTTCCACCTGGTTTGAGGATTGCGAGCCGGTAGAGATCGACGGCAGTACGCTTGTTTTAAAGACAAGCTCGGATTTTAAGCGCGATATTATAGTTAAGCGCTTTGCCGAGACGATAAAAAACGCGATGAGCGACATTTTTTCGACCGAGTTCACTGTCAAGGTGCTCACCGAGGACGAGCTTGGCGACTATGAAGAGCGCAAGGCCGACAACGATCCCCTGCCCGAGATGGCGGGCTACACCTTCGATCGCTTCATCGTCGGAAACTCCAACAAGTTTGCGCACAATGCCGCCGTTGCCGTCGCGCACAAGCCCGGCAGCGCGTACAATCCGCTGTTTATCTACGGCAACTCCGGCCTCGGCAAGACGCATCTGCTGCTTGCGATCGGCCAGTATATACGCGAGAACAATCCCGGCGCGAAGATCGCCTACATAAAGGGCGATGAGTTCACAAACCAGCTGCTCAAATCCATCAAAGAGGGCACGGGCGAGGAATTTCGCATGAAATACCGCAACGTTGACCTCTTCCTCGTTGACGATATCCAGTTCATCGCCGGCAAGCAGGCCACGCAGGAGGAATTTTTCCACACCTTCAACAACATTTACGAGGCCGGTCACCAGATAGTCATAACCTCCGACCGTCCGCCGATCGAGATGAGCCTGCTCGACGATCGTCTTATGAGCCGCTTCCAGGGCGGACTGATGGCGGATATCCAGCCGCCGGACATTGAAACGCGCATGGTCATAACCCGAGCCAAGGCAGCGCAGCTCGGCCTCGTTTTGGAGGACGATGCGGTCGCGTATATCGCCGAGACGATAACCTCGAACGTACGCCAGATCGAGGGCGTCATAAAGCGCCTGACAGCGTACAGGGAAATTCTCGACAGCACGATCGACACCGCCGCCGTCAAGCGCGCTATAAAGGACGTTGTGCGCATCGGAACGTTCATCCCCTCGCCGCAGCTCATCATCCGCGAGAGCGCGCGTTATTTTCAGCTCTCCGAGGAGGATCTGCGCGGCCAGAACCGCAGTAAGGCTACGGCCACCGCGCGTCAGATATCCATGTACCTTATCCGCACGCTAACCAATCTTCCGCTTAAGGAGATAGGCGCCGAGTACGGCGACAGAAACCACTCGACCGTGCTCTCCTCCATCCGCAAGGTCGAGGAGATGATAAAGGAAGACCCCATGTATTCCGCCGCCGTCCGCGATATAACCTCGAACATAAATTCCCAGTGATTTCAGAGGCGAATTAAGGCTGATACGGATACATATATCTCTGGTTGCCCGGTTCGAGACAATGGTGGAAACCGTGACGTTTCGCGCTACGTTGGTGCGGTGTTAAAGTTTGCAGCGCACCCAATTGTCTTCCCCTTGCGGAGCTTGAGGGGAAGATGCCGCTTGCGGCAG